>Ga0181539_1000081_pt1 | contig 99203 bp, 101 predicted proteins | sample PEATcosm2014_Bin_46_FD_119767 | JGI IMG/M metagenome (GOLD analysis project Ga0181539, IMG submission 119767) | Peatland microbial communities from MTU Mesocosm Facility, Houghton, MI, USA - PEATcosm2014_Bin23_60_metaG | ecosystem: Environmental > Terrestrial > Soil > Wetlands > Peat | place...
AAGGGTTTGTTGCCACAGTCAACGTGTAACTTGACGGGGCCGAGTAAGGGTAGCCATAGCTGGAGTAAGGGTAGCCGTAACTGGAGTAGGGGTATCCGTAATTGGAGTAATAGTAGGGGTAGCCACTATAGTAGGAATAGTTGCAATAGTACTGGTAATAGTAAGAGCAGCCGGAACTCCAGTTGTGCCAGGTGTGGCTCGTAGGGGTTGGGTTGTAGGTTGGTGGGGTTGGGGTGTAGGTTGGTGGGGGTAGGGATGGGTGTGGAGTTCCGTACGTCAACGGATACGATGTCTGCGGACTACTCTGCGCAGCCGCTACAGTGTTTGGTTGCGCGGATAGGAGAACTAATGCAATGCTAAGCACGAGTATAGCGATTGTAAGTTTCGGTAAATATCTTCTCGCCATTATAATCAACTACCAGCTGTAGTTGGAGGCCTATTTTTCTTTTACTGCGGTTCAAGAACCGAACGGATGGGATGTGTTACGTACCCAGGTGACTCCTATGGTGGTAAAAGCGTTCGTATTGGTTCAAGCCCAGCTTGGACGATCTCGTTCGGTAGCAAAAGCCATTGAGAAAGTCAGGGGCGTGAAAATGGTGTTCGCCGTAACGGGAACTGCCCTATGGATATCCACACTATTAGTAATCAGATCTCGAAAACTTAACCGACTAGACAGTGTGTGTCCACTAGCCAACCCACGGTGACATAACCAGCGTTTCAGGTGCAGCTAGGTGTAAGTGTAATTTCTAGATGAAATGCGACAGCAGACCCAAGATACCGCCTATTAGGACGAGCAGGCCGCCGATTCCGCCGCCGATGAAACCAACGACAATCAATACGATCGCCCAGATCAACTCGCTTGCCCGCTTAGAGACTATCACGGCAACGATGCCTAGGATTAGGGTGATGATGCCGGAGCCGAAGAACCCTCCGATAGGAGATTGAAATGGGATCGATATTGCATAATTTAGCAACGACAGTAGGCTGAAGATTACCATGAGTATTCCGCCGATTATGGTGAAAATGTAGGCCAAGTATGCGAGTGTGCCACTGCTCAATCTAGGTCAGCGCCATTACCTGCTAATTTTGCTTTTTATAGCTTTGCACACCTAAGTCTTTTATCGAGTCGAGTAGCGCAGATGGAATCTCGAGAAACAATTGGTGCGCTATTTGTCCTTTGCACTACTAGTTAGTTATGTGTACCAGTAAATTGGGTTCAGAATCCCCAATCGCCTGGACTAGGCTTGCTACAGGTAAGAACAGGACCCGCACCCAAATAGGTTCAAATCCCTCCGGACCCGTCACCATATTCGGTCAGACCGTTTAACTCCGAGCAGACCACAACTGCTCAGAGCAACCCGAGCCCTCGAAGCAAGCCAAGCAACCAACAATACTTAGTTGTTTTCCCCCCGAGCTACCAACAACCACCGCCCCGGTCGGTCACCGACCAAGCTGGGAGAAAACTGGAACTAATCCACGAACCGTGGAGAACAAGTGTCAACTAAATAATGTACCTTGGCGACAATCCCATGACCCAACGGAAACGGCATCGTAATATAGATTATTTTGTCAATGTACAATTGTGGAAGTTCGAAAGGATTTGGTCTCGCACCAACTCAAGATTCAATCCTTTGATCTCGGCTATTTTTTGAACCACCGCGACTACGAATGATGGTTGCGTAAGCTCATCCCCGAAGAGCCCACGGTAACTCACAGGTCCATCAGTCTCGCTCAACATTATGCTCAGATCTGCAGCGCGTGCGATTTCACTGATTCGGCGCGAATACAATACGGCTGGCCCGATTGAAATCCGATAGCCTCGCTCCAGCTCTGTTAAGTTGTCGGCTCATTGCTTTCACCGACCTCTCATGCCTAAATGGAGCTGAAAGTTTAGGTTGAGTTATGCGGGCGGTCAAAACAGTTCAACAGCATTATTCGCCCAGCCCCGAGATTTTGCAGATGATTGAACAATTCCGCCGAATGCTTAACGATTGCGTACGGATTGGGGTGGGTGAGAATGTGACCAGCGTCAAATCGCTCTCCCCGCGAGCCTACAGTCAACTCGCAGCCTACGATGTCATGAGCTACTACAAACTCTGCGCAATCAGCAAAGCGACTGGGATTTTACGGAACTATCGTAAGGCTAGAAGAAAGACTCCGGAAACAAGGCAACCCTGTGCGCTACGCCCGCAATTGACAACTTGTTACGGTTTCAAGATTAGAGCGAAAGACGGAGTGCTCCTGCTGCCATTCAAGCCGAAGCAACCCTTACTCATCCCGTTGAACGGCCATCTGCTACGCGTCCTGTCTGAATCAGGCATCGAAATCTGCTCCGTCACATTGACCGAACAACAGTTGAACATCTCCTACGCGAAGGAGGTGTCACCAATCCAACCTCACGGCCTAATCGCTATCGACCGGAACCTCGACAATTTGACGGCGGCGGACTCAGAAGGGGAGGTGACGAGGCAGAATTTAGCTAAGGCAACGGAAGTTAAAGCGACCTACCGTCAGATTCGTTCGCGTATGGAGCGAAATGACCTGCGCATACGTCGAAGAGTGACCGGGAAGTACGGTCGGAAACAACGCAAGAAGGTGAAGCAGATTCTCCACCACGCCTCAAAACAGATCGTCCTAGATGCGGAACGTAGGCAGTTCGGCATCGTTATGGAGAAGCTGACAGGCATCAGGAAGCTTTACCGTAAAGGTAACTGGCAGAGCAGAGGCTACCGTGGGATGATGAACAGTTGGAGTTACTATGAGCTTGAGCGCCAAATCCAATACAAGGCTCAATGGAAAGGCATTCCCGTCATCTATGTGAATCCAAGTGGTACTTCGGTGAAGTGTTCGATATGTGGGTCGCGCATGGCGCGAATACCCGAAGAGAACCGACAACTCAAGTGCGATCCTGTGGATTCACGGTTGACCGAGATGTAAATGCGGCTAGGAATATCCTAGCGAGAGGCGTGAGGTTCGCGCCAGTCGCGCTCCCAGTTGAAGCGATGGTACAGGAACCCTTAGTAGGTAATCCTGAAAGTCGATGGGAGCGAGTTAGCGAGTTGAGGCCCCATGAGCCAACAAGTTAACGGAACCGTGAGTAATACCTCGTTCTAGCCTGACCATGTGGGTCAGCGAGGTGTTTTTTGCAACAAAACTGTTCGTTTCGCCCAATGTAGGCTAATCAAATCAAAGCATCTCTCTATCGAGCCCAGTTCAGCTGACTGGGGAAATTTTAATAGCTTCAAAGCGCACGCGATTAAAAATGGGTGTTTTTTCATGCCTCCTGATGAGCTTTCTACAGCAGCAGTCCGGCGCCTAATCGAGATGGCAGGGGCCGACAGAGTGGGCGATGATGCCGTGGACGAACTTGGAAAAATACTGGAAGAGTTCGCGGTTAAGGTCGGAAAGGAAGCCACGGGACTAGCTCGCCATGCGGGCAGGAAGACCGTGAAAGCTCAAGACATTCAGCTCGCGATCAAGAGACTACCCACACCGTAGGATTGCGGTAGACCTTTTCTGACTAATGGCAGGGTTTAGTCTGTGCCATATCCGTCTTCTGAGCCGTCTTGAAGGATAGGCCGCAGCCGCAGCTTGCTATTGCGTTTGGGTTGTTGAATTTGAACCCTGATGATTGGATGCTCTCGTAGTAATCTACATTCATGCCCTTCAAGAGTTCCATACTCTTCGGATCCACCACGATCTTGAACCCGTCGCTCTCAAGCACGTAATCGTCTGGCTTCACAAAGCCCATCGCCATACCGTAATTGAGGCCTGCGCATCCACCGCCGAAAACGAAGACCCGCAGCGCTTTCCCGGAATTCTCAGGCTTTTCGAGGATGGCCTTAGCTCTCTCCAGAGCCTTCGCAGTGAACTCAAGTTGGGGTTCCATTACCGTGGCCATTCCCTATCGCCTTTTATTACGTATGGATTACGGAGGGATGAGTGAAGCACGACTCATAAAAATGCTTCCTCGAAACAGGCAGTAGTGAAGATTAGCGTCCGTCGATACGATCATACCCTTGCGATTCCCTCATCTCCGGTTAGTCGATGACTACGTCTTGATCTGCTATCAAAGCCATAATATCCACCGCCCTAGATCATTCCAACAAGGTGGCGTAGAAATATGATGATGCGAGAGTTAGGGAAGACGGGATTGAAGGTTTCGGCGATTGGCTTGGGTTGTATGGGTATGTCCGAATTTTATGGGAAACGTGATGACGAGGAGTCTATCGCTACTATTCGTCGAGCCCTCGACTTGGGAGTCAACTTTCTCGATACGGCGGATATTTACGGGCCGCTTACGAATGAGATGCTTGTCGGCCGCGCTATTCGTGATCGGCGCGATGAAGTTATCGTGGCGACTAAGTTCGGAATCGTGCGGAACGATGCGAATCCGAGCCTCCGCGGGGTGAACGGGAAACCCGAGTATGTTCGTTCCTGTTGCGAGGCAAGTCTTCATCGCCTTGGCGTGGACACGATCGATCTCTACTATCAGCATAGGGTTGATCCGAATACTCCTATCGAAGAGACCGTTGGGGCTATGGCTCAACTTGTCAAGGAGGGTAAAGTTAGATACCTGGGCCTTTCGGAGGCTTCACCTCAAACGTTGCGCCGTGCCAATGCTGTCCATCCGATTACGGCTTTGCAGACCGAATACTCACTTTGGAGTCGGGATCCTGAGGACGACCTTCTTGCCACCTGCCGAGAGCTAGGTATTGGCTTCGTGGCCTACAGTCCGATTGGTCGTGGTTTCCTAACTGGTCGAATTAAAAGTTTGACTGAATTGCCTCAAGGGGACTGGCGAAATGGGGCCCCACGCTTTCAAGCCGAGAATTTCCAGAAAAATCTCGACGTTCTTCGTTCCATTGAAGCGATTGCTAAAGAGAAAAGCTGCACGCCCGCGCAGCTTGCTTTGGCTTGGGTTTTGGCCCAAGGAGAGCATATCGTCCCAATCGTCGGCACCAAACGTAGAAAGTATCTTGAAGAGAACATAGGTTCGCTGGAAGTGAAGCTAACCTCAGACGATCTCCGTCGCATAAACGAAGCGCTGCCGCGAGGGATATTTTCCGGTGAGCGTTATCCGGAAGGAACTATGCGTTTACTGAACCGCTGAATTTTAGATCCAATCAGACATGACTACGTTGGGTTCAGTTCCGAACACCAATGTTCGTTCAAGCGGCGTTCGTATCTGCGACGTTGGAATTGGAAGGAGAGAAACCTGATGTCTAGGTGTTTCCAGGAAAGTATTTGATCCGAATCAGAGTCTCTTGTTAGGCTCGCCGCGGACGTCGGGCTGTTGTCGTCGCATACGCATACAACAGTATTGGCGTGAGAATAGCGCCGTTAATTGCGTCCGTCCATGCCGCTGAATTGAATTCTAGAAATGCTGCGTCAAGTGTGTTGAGGCCAATCTGGAACGCATAATCGGTCATTGCTGCAAAGCCGATACCGACAACTGAAGCGACTACCGCTAGAACGGCGACTATCGCTAGAGTCTTCGCTTTGGTCCAATCTGTTCTCTTGATCACAAAGTATGCGATTCCTGGTATCGCGCCGAGTAATCCGTTTCCGATGTCCCAGTTCCAGAAGAATCCTCCAAAAGATGCAAAGTCAGATAGTATGTTGCCGAGTAATCCTACAACGAATCCTGCAATGGGCCCGAAAACAATACCAAACAGCATCGGAATCGCAACCGTCGGTCTAACCGCGATTAGGCCACCGGCACCAGGTATTTGAAAGACATTGAGTGGGATAGTGAGAGCTGCGTAGAGGGCAGTACCAACTGCCATTGCAACGATTTGCTTTGCCGAGAAGAATGATTCCTTCATTCCCTTTTTGCTCATGTTTTTCACTGTTATCTCGTTGCGGTTTCTTGGTATTCAATTCAACACTGAAGTTGTTATTAACGAGCGTTAAGCGTGACGCTTCTTACCCTCTGACCTCGTACTCGGTTTGTTGCGACATAAGAGTTTGGCTTTGACGAGGTGTTTCTTCGATACTTACGTTCGTTAGCTTTTTATTCGTACTCGTGAAGGCGTCTCAATTGAAATGTCAACTAGCCTAATGTTGAGCGGAAACGGCGAACTTTCCTCCCAACTCATTCCTGAGATCAGTCAACAAGCAGAGGAGCGGGGTTTCGATGGCCTCTGGTTCGGTGAAACTACCCTACGTGACGCGTCTGTACTTGCAGCGTTCGCTGCCTGTTCAACTAAGAAGATTCAGATCGGTACGTCAATCCTGAATGTCTTCACGAGAACACCAAGCCAACTCGCGTTGTTGGCTGCGACTCTTAACGAATTCAGCGGGGGGCGATTCACTTTGGGTTTAGGCGTCAGTACAGGTGCCATTGTGGAGAACTGGCACGGGCAAGCCTTCCAGAAGCCGAATCATAGGTTAGATGAGACTGTCAAGCTCCTACGCCAATATTTCTCAGGAGAGAAGGTCATCTACGAGGGCTTGTATTCTTCTCCCAAGGGTGCTAGGTTGAAGACGGGGCCTTCTCCGAAGATCGCTCTTGCCGCTCTGAACGACAGGATGATTGCGAAGGCTGCGCAAGTTGCCGATAGGGTGATCCTTAACCTGCATCCACCTCAACGAATCAAGCATGATCTCTCAATTATCGATGAAGCATGCAGTCGGGCGGGCGGGAAATCACGCCCCAACCTCTCAGTAATGCTCTACTCCTACGTCCTAGAAGACAGCGAGAAAGGAACTGATGCTGGCAAAGATCTTGTGGCTTTCTATGCAAGCGCTCCCGCATACTCATTCCTATTCACAAGCCTAGGGTACGAGTCGGAATCGAGAGCCATGACGGCGGCTTGGAAGGCTAAAGATAGAGACGCAGTGAAAAAAGTCGTAACCAGTGAAATGGTGAAGGAGCTCACAGTCTTGGGCACGATCCAGGATTTGAGGCAGCGAGTGCAAGAATATCATCAGAGCGGTGTCGACGATGTATTCATTGCCCCGTCGCCTTTCGGGGATTATGAAGCTAACGTCCGTGAAGTCTTACAACACTTTCTGATCTAGCTAACATTAAGAACTTTCACAAGGCTGCGTCAAGGTAGGTTTGAAAGTCCCGATTCTCCTTTGGTTATTTTATCGAACTCGAGACGTGGCCCGTCGATTATCTTCAGCCAAGCATCACACTTTCCGGCGCCTAATTTGATTACACTATAGGAGTTAGAGAAGAAGCCGCGCAAGCGCTCTGAAGAGAAGCTGCCGGCGTGAATTATCGGAACATGGTTTATGGTCCACTTCCAAGGCCTGTGACGGTGACCGCACACAACCAAGTCTGGTTTCGAGCGGTCTAAAGCGCGCAGAACGTCTCCTGCGTCCAGGATCGGAATGGTATTTGGCCCCGTATCAGGCACGGGGACTAGGTGGTGGTGCATCATCACAAGCTTGAAACCCTTCTCATGCCCCAGGGCCTTCTCAAGCCAGACGATCTGCCGGTATCCCGCTTCTCCATCGTTTCGCTCAGGTCTAGCAGTGCCCACGACAGTGATCGTCAGACCTTTCCTCCGAACTATCGGCGGAGAAGGAAAGAAATGCTTGAACAGTAAGTATCCCGTATTTCGATAGTCGTGGTTTCCACTAGTGTAAATCTTTGAACGACAAGTGAACTCTTTCATTAACTCCGATGCCCTCTCATACTGCGAAAGAAGCCCGTTCTCCGTCAAATCACCAGTAACCAAGAGAATATCCGGGTTTAGATCGTTGATTTCCTCAACTCCCCTCTGAAAAGTCTCTTCCCGAAACTCCGGGCCGACATGAATGTCAGAGACCTGAACAATTAGCACGAATATCTTGAGCCTTATGTCTCAGACCGCATATGAACTTGTTCTACCACAAAAAATCGTTGTTTCCTCTGAACTGAACACGGGCGAAGTGATCAGCCCATGGTTGTTGCGTCCATGCCCATTTTCTTCTCAGGTCGCTGCGTTTCTACTCTTACTACCCTCTTTTTCTTACATGCGGAAAAACTTCGTGTTAGGGCGTTTGCATTGTTCTTGAGTGTATCGCGATATGCCAATGTCCCGTCTCTTTCGTCTTCTCTTAGGCATAGGAAACTAAATGGCGACGCGATTTTTCACATACGCTTAATTGGGCAATTTCAAAGGTTGGCTGTTAGGCGATAGATGATGTGTCAATGTCAGCAACCTATGTTCAACCCGTACGCGCCCCCTGACCAAAGTCCATACTTCCCTCAGCAAAGCCCGTACCCCTACTACGCTGTGAGCCCTATTCTGGTCCCTTATCCGACTCACACTTTCACCTACGACCCTTACTGGCCTAGCAGAGTAACTCCATCAACTCATCCACTGGTCTTCGTATCCCCACAGCGGTTCCGCGGCGAAGTACGCTCAGGGAACTGCCTACTGATCTACGAGTAAACACTCCAGAGGTGAGCTGATTGGCAGTGAACATAAGCGTAAGTGGATTCCCACAGTGTAAGAAATGTGATTCGGGTGTCCTACTTCCTGTCGGAAGTGGAAGTTGGAAATGTTCCAACCCAGACTGTGACTTCCAACTCTGACACCAGGCATGTTCCTGCGGGTACCGAGGACTTAGTGTTAGGTTAAATGGTACCGTGATGATGCCTCAGACTCTCAGCTAGGTCGTTCAAATCACAAGCTGCTAGTCAGGTAAGCGCTAATACCCTGGAACACGATCACGTAACATGAAGAGATATGATTGATCTCACTTCCGAGTTAGGAGTTCGTGCCTCGAAGCGTCTTGAAGAAGATTATGTCGTTTGGTTAACTACCGTGTCGCAGGACAGAACTCCGCAACCTAATCCTGTTTGGTTCTTTTGGGACGGGAAGTCACTTCTAATTTACAGCCAACCTAGCGCTCACAAGGTCAGGAATATAATTCGCAACCCAAGGGTGTCGGTGAATTTTCAGGCAAACGATGAAGGTGGCGATGTTATTGTTCTCACGGGTAACGCCTCGATAGACAAGAAGCCTCCACCACATGACTCAAAATATGTTGAAAAGTACCGCACGCACATCCCAAAAATTGGGCTCACGCCTGAAAGCTTGGCCGCCACATACAGCACTCTAATCCGGGTTTCACCGACCAGTCTGCGTGGTTTCTAAGGGGAGTTCCCATTTTTCCATAATGGATAAAATCGTGAAACGTAAACAGGTAAAATTTGAGAGGGTGTCAGGATGCGAATTAGGTTATTGGGCATTCCAATTGGACTGATTATCCTGTTTATGGGCTCTGTGTGGTTTCTTCAGGGGGTTGGAGTACTGCCGGGCAGCTTCATGACCGGCTCATCTTTCTGGGCGGCGGCAGGGGCGCTTGCTGTCATTGTTGGTTTGTTACTGATCGTCGTGGGGTTGAGTGGTCGAAAACCTCCTACCAAAAGCACCTTATTCCGAGAGCCGCCAACTGGCAAATATTGACCAACCTATGTCCAGTTCGACTTCAGGGCGTATCTTTCGTCTAGCTCGAGCCCAGTTTCTTCCCATAATGATCTCACCCGTCCTTATCGGGACGGCACTTGCATGGTCTGCCCAAAGAGTTTTCATTCCACTGATATTCGCGTTGGTTCTGTTGGCGAGCGTTCTTCTTCACCTCGGTGCGAACGCAATTGACGACGTTTACGATTTCGAAAGCGGCGTCGATGTGATATCGAACAATATGTTTCCAGCCGATTTTGGAGGTTGGAAGGTTTTACCCAGAGGGTTAATGACTTTCAAACGGGCAAAGCGTCTGGCTTATTCCTTCTTCCTACCGGCAATCATCATCGGTCTCTACCTAGCCTACGTTGCCGGTCCGATCGTCTTGGTGTTGGGTTTGGTAGGCGTATTCTTCGCGTACTTCCACGTAGCCCCGCCACTTCGGCTGGGGTACCGCGGACTAGGCCTAAGCGAATTTGGAATCTTCCTTTCGTTCGGGTTGCTTCCAGTCGTCGGTAGCTACTACGTTCAAGCCACCGCAGTTTCGACTTTGTCGCTGTTAATTGGTGTCCCGCCAGGCTTGCTCACTGCCTGCGTTTTGATTAACCATGACCAAATCTTCTTCGACCCATATTCGAAGGCTGGAAAGAGAAGCTTCGCCGTAACTGTCGGAAGAAAAGCCGCAATCGTGACTGCAGCCTTACTCACGCTATTATCCTATCTAGTCGTCTTGGGAGCGATCGTGGCACGCTTGATTCCCGTAACCTCGGGACTCGTCTTCTTCACGCTGCCGCTCTTCCTGTTCCAATTGCGACTCTATTCGACACCCGCCTCTTCGCCCCTCCATTACGTCAAGTTGACGCAGGCCACAATGGTCTTGTCAGTTTTGTTCGGCATCCTCCTGGCTTTAGGGCTGGTCATCGGCTAGACGAATGGAATGAGAACGAATATCATAAGATCCCATAATACGTGTGACACGATTCCAGGAACGAGGCTATTAGTAAACTTGTAGAGGTTCCCCCACACTAAACCTCCAATTAGCGCCGTCAAAATTAGGGGCGGGTTAAGGGTTGGAAGGTGAACCAGAGCGTAGGCGAGCGATGCGATGTTTAGTCCAGCGTTCGAACCCTTTTTCTCAGCGAATGTGCGCTGAATTAGGCCTCGCCAGTATAATTCCTCACCAAGACCGATCGGGAAAATCAAAAGTACGGCTATGAGCCAGCGCGGTTCATTCGATCTCAGGTCATAGACTTGGCTAATGCCTTGGCTGAAGATCGGATTGGACTTTGTAACTTCGAATCCGAAATAAAATAAGCCGTACAACAGAACCGCAGTCACGATGCCGTACAGAATCAATGCAACCGAGGCATGCAGTGCGAGTTTCTCGCGAGACAAAAGAACCGCGATAATCAAGAGAATGAACGTGGCTGAGGCGAGCATGGTCCAGAAATCGAAAGGACGAATTAGAAACACGAGAGTCCAAAGAACGGCGGCAAGGACGAGCGAGAGCGATGCGAGTCTAAAGTCAGAGCGCAAGGCGTTCTACCAGAGTTAGGGAGCGAACGTCTTGATCGCTGTGTTCACATCACCGATGGGCATGATGATTGGCAGGTTAACTCCCGCTTTGCGATAATCCTTCAACCGCTCGACGCAACGATCAGGGCTCCCTGTTAGGGTGAGGGCCTCCAGGACTCCGTCAGGCATGGCTTTGGCCGCAGCAGCAAGGTCTTTCTTGCGCCATGCTTCCTTTACGCCTACAAGATCCTTCTCATCCAAATCGTAGGGTTCGAAGACTTCTGCTCTGAAAACTTCCGCGACCTGGTAGATTAGAAAGTAGTAGGATTTTGTCTCTCTCTCAGCCTTAGCCACATCATTGGAAACGTTGGCTAGTACGTAGCAAGCGACATCTATGGCCTTGCCCGTTTTCTCACCTCGTCTGACAATTTCTACTTTCTGAGCAGTAACCTCAGGAGTCATGAGGGCAGGGGAGATTATGACGCCATCCGCTAGCCTAGACGATAATGCAAGTAATTGTGGCCCGAAAGTGGCAAGATAGATGGGCGGTTTTGCGGCCGGTTTGTTTTCTAGTTTAATGTCTGCGACTTTGTAGAAATCACCATCTAACGTGACAGTTTCACCGTTCAGTAAACCGTTCACTATGGTCAAGAATTCCGTAACGCGCTTCATCGGCCTAGTCTCCTTGACTGGAAAGACGTTCACCCCAATCTTCGGCAACCACGGAAAACCCCCTAAGCCGACGCCCATGATGGCTCTGCCATGGGACATTTCGCTCAAGACTGCGAAGGTCGTACTAGCGAGTAACGGATGTCTCGTTACAACACTGATGCATCCTGAGCCAACTTTCAACTTACTCGTAACTGAAATGCAACTTGAAAGAATCGTGACTCCGTCCCTGATGAAAGGGTGTTCGTGAACCCAGAGTGAATCATAATTATTTTCTTCAGCTGTATGAGCGTACCGAGCTATGATGTCGGGGCTTAAGTTGGGATTGAATCCGACGCCGATTCGTTCCAATCAAAACACGTATTCAATCCGGTAGCTGCAGATATAGCACTATCTCAACAAGTCTGCTTTTCCATGAATCAGTCATTAAATATCGGACAACAACCTTACGGTTCGACATCGGGTGAAACTCTTGACTCAATTCGAGAGACAGCGATACATCGCTCTCGAAACATTCAAACGAAATGGAGGAGTCAAGACCCCTATCTGGTTTGTCGAGGAAAGCGGAAAGCTGTACGTCTGGACGTCTGCTACCTCTGGAAAGGCTAAGCGGATTCGCAATAACCCAAGGGTTCGCTTCGCACCGTCATCAGTCCGCGGCAAACCGAAAGATGAGTGGGTTGAAGGAGAAGCCCAAACCTTAAACCCAAACGATTCTACCCGCCCTACTGAATTGATCAGGAGGAAATACGGAGTGCAATTTTGGTTCGTCAGTCATCTTCACGGAAGAGATTGCGTCATAATCAAACTTGAAACCACAGATCGAACCTAGACAACGGAGCGAGTCGACACTAGGCAAGGCGTAACTGAATCACTAACAAGTGCGGTTTCTCGAAAGTCCTCCTTAAGTTATTACTCTAAGTCCGTCAGGAAATTTCGTGCCCACGTTGTTTGTCATGTAGAGCTCCTGCGAAGGCGGCCATTAGCGCTCTCTGGCTGATCATATACGATACAAGGCCTTTCTCGAAGAAACGGGTCAGCATGGCGCTTCGGCTGGCTTTTGTCAGCTTAGTGTACAGGTCCATTCTGCGGACAAAAACTGGGGGAAGCCTGACCTTTACTAGCTCGGATCCTAAGTGAGGCTTGTTACGGCCGCGCCCTCTAACGCGGATTGCCTCAGTGTTGGCAAGCGACGATAACATCGGCTTGAACGGGTTCCCTTCGGCCACATCGTCCGTCCGCCTGATCATTCGTGCGGCCGAGGCAAATCGCTTCAGATATTCGTCATTCCCGAATCGCATGTATTCCAGTATTGATCCCGTAAGGCTCATAATCTTACAGAGTTCAGGTATGTTGGTTTCCATACTCTCCGCAAGGTGGGATAGGATCTTGAACATGGCCTTCCTGATGCGAAAAGTAACCCGCCGACCACGCCGCCGAGTCAAGGTAGCACCTGCGGTTGAGATGAGGACCAAATGGTCCACACCAGCCGAGTAGCACCGCTACAATAACTAGAGGGCAGTGTCACGGACTAAGGCAGTAGACTGAAAGTGAATCCGGCAGGCGACGTGTTTGGATCCACGTACATGGGATGAGTCCGTGCGCTACATTTGCAGAATGTTAGGTCTTTTGGATGTGTTCCTTCAACTGATCTATGGTGAACTTCAAGATTATATCGTCGCCGATCTTGTCGATTGTTGACACCGGCACACGTACTTTGGGGCTTCCAAACGCGAATCTTTCGCCAAAAATCGTTCTCGCGGCGTTTTTCTGAAGTTTAACCTCGAGGTCGGTTAGGGCGTACCCCTGAGGGTCAATGATTTCATCAACCACGTTGCCTATCATTTTCATAGCGGCTGCATACACCTTAAGTCCATTGAGTTCGCTAGCTAACATTCGATCCACAGCCAGAAATCGCGGGAACCTGAAATATTAGATTTGCCTAGGCTTTCATCACTGAACGAATCAAGAACCCCTTACCGGACCGGTAGAATTTGAACCACCCGTAGTTCTCGTGCTTGTCTCCGCGAACACTTGATGCTTGTCGGAAGCGGAGTCCTACTCGACAGACTCTAGGCTCACGCACACAGATACTTGGACCAGCAAACGCCTGGACTAGCCAACCAATAACTCAACCATTAGCATCTTCCATAGGGTCACACACGAGACCAAGGAACGGATCTTTCATTTGTGGGGCCCTAGCTGGCCCACGCATGGAGTTTGAGCCGCCTTTGATGAACGATTCATCCACCCGATTAAATAACTGCGCCGCATAGTCGGAAATGGTCTAGTTAGATTCAAGCCTCGTGAGCTGAGTTGCCTAGCCCAAACCGTCTCCTTTCAATCGTTCTTATTCTTATTGGGCTTTCGTTTCTTAGCAATTTAGCAATCAATCAGACAGCGGCAGTTCCCGGTCTTAATTCGCTAGACGTTTTGCACGCGTATAACTTTGTGTGGTTTGATCAGAACATGAATTCAAACTCTACTTCAACCAGTCTCCTAAATTCGACCTCAACAAGCTCAGGGCAAAGTAGTATTTCATCAATTGCGACGGCTGCAAGTTCGTCTCCGACGACATTTACATCATCCACCACGACAACAACGACAAACTCCGCTCAAACAAGTACAACTTCAACTACAGCAGTCACGGCGAGCTTAGCTCAGACCACGAACGGATCGAGTACTTTCTCCACTTCCTCTCCGACAGGCTCCACTCAAACAATTATAACTTCAACGACAACTAGTACAACTTTAACTCTGGCCGGGACTATAAGCTCGACAACGACATCATCGGCATCTTACTTTGCATCATCCACGACGATTAATTCAGCGGTCCCTGCTGCAACTCAGAATGGCGGTTATTCGATCAGTTTTAGTCCTCCATATTGGCTATGCACGAATGTGCAGGTCACCTTTGCGGGGCCTCTAGTTGAATCAGGCTTCTACGGGGATACGTTGCAGTTCCAGTACTTCCAGTACAATCCGAGTTATCCAAGCGTACTTAACCCGATTTTCACAGACCCGGGTTTAACGGTGACAAGTGATACCGTGAGTTATTGGATCAGTTACAATGAATATGGGCCAGTGAATTTCGTCTACATGCCTAACATAGCTGTGAAAGTGGTTGATGTAACTCCTAAATCAAACGGCTACATACCGGGCCAAATATTCTTCGACCTTACGAATATTAATCCCGAAGGTTATCAGTCCTGCCCATATGGCCCTCCACCAGTGCCCGAATTTCAGGTTGATTGGATGGTGATCATGGTTTCTGTGGCTCTCAGCTTAGCGCTTCTCAAGGCGCATAAGAGAAAAGCACAATCATAAGGCTAGGCTGGTGCGCAACAAATGCCGTCAATAGATGAATTTCCTAAGTGCTCGAGACTCGATTTAATCCGCAAGTAGAGCGTTCCTTGCCTAAGCTTTCTGCCACAGACTTGCTGAGGGGTCCACCGGAGTTGGTAGTCCTAGATCCAACCAACCGCTCACGGAATGCATTTGATGAAGGACTTTGAGCTAGAACAATGAGCGTCGAAAAGGAATCGGTTTCCCTCTGATTTCGATTACGATATCAATCATCGTTCTCCTCTTTATCGACCCACCTCTCATAACAACCTTTGTTCATTATCGCAGCCCTTGCTTACGTGTCTGTATTTCACCGAGGCAGCTAGAGCGAACATGGACTCGAAGAAGCCACATCAATTTGTTGAACAGATCGATTCGATACAGCGGGTGGAGTTAAGCGCCGGGGGTGGGATTCGAACCCACGAGACCTTGCGATCATCGGATTAGCAATCCGACGCCATACCAGGTTGCCAGATCATGGTTAAGATCTCTTGGCTACCCCGGCCTACTGACTGCTAGAGTCACTCCTCTCTCATAAAATAGAGTTCTGTTCAGTGTGACGAAATGAGTAGGGTACCGTTTAGGCGCGGTCTGAGGCGATGGCTTTGAATAAATCTCTCTGTACGTATCAGATGAACTCTGCATGCGCCGTACCTTCAGAACATTGTTACTAATTGTGGCATTTGCGGCCTTGCTATTCTACGCTAACCGTCAAATCCCAATCGCCGAAGCAACGACTTACCCAACTGCGAAGGTAACCTCCGTTGATTATCCTCAACTTGTTTCCTCAGGTGCGACTTTCCAGGTAACCATTAGAACGGAATATTCTGACAAATTTCTGGCCGACATCGGCATATGGGACGCGGACGAGGGGTTGATGGTTCAGAGCTTTACGCTAATCAGCCAGTTCACAGGGCCAGGTAACGCGACCTTCTATCTCTCCTTAACCGCCCCCCCGACCGTTGGCCAGTGGCATCTCATAGCCATTAACCGAGTTTGGTGGCAGGATGCTTGGTATGAGGATCCCAACGGAGGAGCTATGCCCTTCACGGTGACAGTTGAGGGCCTGTCAAACAATGTGGCACTCACATTGGGTTCCGTTGGAACCAGTACGCAGATTGTGGTCGACAACGCTTCCTATCAGATTCAAAACGGATCGTCTATTCCACTCACGCTACGACTTGGGCCCCATTCGTTGCAGGCACCTCTGATTGTGCAGGGAAACGTAGGAGAACGCTATGTCTTTGTGGGTTGGAGTGATGGTGTTAACTCAGATTCGCGTCAAATATTCCTGACGCGACCCACCTCCCTATCCCCTCTGTATCGTACCGAATATTACTTGTCTGCGCAGTCGGATAGGGGGCAAGTGGTCGGCGAAGGATGGTACGAAAAGGGCGAACAAGCCACAGTAGTCGTAACTCCGACCATCACCGTCTCATCTTTTCCTGGCTTGATGGACGAGTATCGGTTCAATGGTTGGTCCGGGGACAGCAGTTCTACAAGCTACGTCCTGACCTTGACAATGGATGGCCCAAAGCAAATCGACGCCACATGGATCAACAACGGTACACCAATTGACCAAGTGGTCCCTCTCGATCTTCTCATCCTGGGCTGTATGCTATTGGGCGTTAGACTAGTGTTCGTTCACTATCGGCGGGGCGGAAGACGATCGCGTTATCCAATTGAAGGTGCAGGACGTAAAGCTGGATTGATCTGCCTGATGTTGTGCGTGCTTGTTGTCTCTACGACGTTTCCCACAGTCCTCGCTCAATTGCCCTCGCCTAAGGCTTCCATCGTAAAGATTGGTGATGCCGAATGGTACTACTGGAATCGACCTGGTAGCGATACCTGTCTTCTTTGGCTTGGCGGTGGCATTCCGGAGGAGGCAGAACCGGGTTCCTATGGGTACCTGATTAACCCATTTGATTACGAGTCATTCGGAACAATCCGCTTCATCCAAGGTCTTGCGAGTTACTATTGCGTCCTAGCTCTGCAGCAGGGATCGACTGAAAGCTTCAATCCTGCTGCAAATCGGACCATCTACCAAGAACTCTTCACCCCACAGACGAGTGTCATTGAGGCGGTTCACAAATGGATTAGCGAGCAGGGCTATCAGCATACTTTCGTAGTGGGTTACTCGGTGGGAGGAGAAGCGGCAACCGCTGAACTTACACTGACTCAGCCCGGAGACTGGTCAACTCAAGATGGGCTCATTCTGATCACAGTTCCCTTCGGCCAAGACGTAATCAAGAACGCGAACGAGTTACGAACGAATCTGTTCGTGATTTATGGAGGAAACCTGCCTGATTATGAGGCCACAGGTCTACAATACTTCAACAGCACGCAACCTGAGGGTTTACTGGGAGCGCAGTACTTTCACAAGGAATTCCATGTCATTGCTGATGTTGGACACGAAGTTTGGACTATCCGTGCCACGGGCGACTATGATACTCAAGCCCTCAACTTGATTGTAGGGTTCATTGAAAGATCGAAGGCGTTGCAAATAGAGAACAGCTTGGGGTCTCGTGTTAGCAATTCGACTGGAATTATGACGGCACGGATAGTTTCGGTTCAATCACCTCTGAAAGTTGCAGAAGGTGAACCCTTTGTTGTCCAGTGCGATCTGAGTTTGAACTCACTCATACACCAACCCACAATCCTCGCCGCCTACGAACCGGGTCAAGAAGGGATTCTAAGCGAGACAGCGATAGCGACCAACCGCACAATCGCCCGGCTGGTTATACCGCCAATCTCGAACAGCACCGAGCTGCCTCTCTCCCTTATCGTCCTCCAGAACTCTACGGGAAGATGGGTGCAGGTGTCCAACACATACCAGACAAGAGTGACCATTAACAACCTTGTGACCTTGACCATAGACACTTCTGTTCCAGGCTTGTTTTTCTCATTCGACAACACCCAATTTACTACAAATTCCAGCGGAATAATCAAAATTCTAACCGCCCACGGTCAGCACTCGATACAGATGCAACCTTTCGTTTATTTTGGCAATACCTCAAGGTTGCGGTTCACGGGGTGGGATGACTCAACTAACGCCACTTTGAGGCAACTAGACCTCAACGACGACACCACTCTCCACGCGATTTTTGCACAGCAATATTTCGTACAAGTGAGTTCGCCATACGGGCAAACGGTTGGTTCAGGATGGTACGATGCAGGTTCCTTGGCCACACTGCTAGTTCAACCGCCCATGCTCAATGAGCCACCAGTCTTCTTCTCTCATTGGACAACCGGCATGAACGAGTCTCAAGTGAGGACCTTACTCCCAGTAACTTCACCGACCCTAGTTGAAGCGGTGTGGAACGGTACAAGCAGTCCACCTGAATTTAACGCTCCGTTTCAAAGTCCATGGTTCATTCTATCCGCATTAACTTTCACAATTCTTCTGCTCCTAAACGTGAAGACGCGCAGGTCGAAGAAGGAGTGAGTTGAGTAAGATGAGCGGGTGCTGTCCTAAGTGAAGAAACGCGCTCGCGTAGATATTTACGCGGATATCATGGAAGTGCTCAAACATCGGTCTGAAGGCGCCCTAGTTACACGCATCTCCTATGGGGCGGGACTACCGATCGATCGGGTCAAACCCATGCTCGAAACATTAGCAAACTTCGGGCTGCTTTCTATTCGCACTTCAGGTGAAAGTCGATTCTACCACATCACCCGGCGAGGATTAGAATTCCTTGAGGCTTACCGGAAAGTCCAGGGCTTCATGACATACTTGGGAAGCGACCAGCAATGAGTCACATTGAGTACTCACATTTTGTGACCACCCTCTGTCATTACGCAACGTGCCCTGGCCTTTAATTGACGAAATCGAATAGGAGTCCACTGTGATTGATATGTTTCGAACTAAAATATTCGATTGGACAAGAACTCTGTGCTACGTCTCGAATGCATGGAATCACGTCAAGCCACACAATATATACGCCCATAAGACGAAGCCACTAAAACTGCTAGGACGCAAGGACCGTGAAGCCTTACGCAGAATTGAATTTGGGCGCGAAATGGCTATTGCGTACACGCCAAGAGTACAGCAAACAATTCACTAAACGGTAAGGAGAATAGAACTACGCCCGATGTAACGGTTGCGCGCCGATCAAAGACAACCCTTAGTCGCGTCGATGGTGACCTCGAGGTCGAGAGGGATGCTATAGTCTACGCGGAAGACAAGCTCGTAACAGTAGAGGGGCGCGTGGAAACGGAAGGGCCTGTAATCTTCGAGGGCGGACTTAAGGCATCAGGGCTGCATGGACGCGACGGCGACCTCGACATACGAGGGAATCTAGAGATTCAAGATGGCATCAGCATCTCGGACGGCAGTCTCCACGTATCCGGATCACTCTCAGCAGCCGATATTGACATCGACCGACACCTCGAGGTATTCGGCACCCTAACAGCAGCCAAACTACAAGCAGGAAGCCGAATCGCAATTCACGGCCAGTTGAAGGCCGAGTCCGTCGAGGTAGGTGGATCTTTAGAAGCGTCAGAAAATGCGGAGGTCGATCAAATAGAAGCCGGAGGGTCCGTTCGGATTGCAAAGCAAGTAAATGTCAAATCTATCGATGTAGGTGGCTCGGTCGTCATAGGCGGAGGTAATGTCACCGAGGACATCGACATAGGAGGAACTTTCGAATCCACGGGGCCACTCGAATTCAACGAAATAGATGTAGGCGGATCCGTGCGACTGAAAGGCAACTCCTCCGGGCGAAGGATAGAGGTTGGCGGTGTTTTCAATGTTTCAGGGAATTTGAGGTTTGAAGAGATCGACGTTGGTGGTAAGGTTGACATCGAAGGAGATGGCGAAGGAGAGGATATCGATGTTGGCGGTGTCCTCCAGGTAAGCGGCAACCTAAACTTAACCGGCGGTTTGGAGGTTGGAGGAAGGTGCAGAATCAACAAGGTTCTGACTGCGGATCGAATCGAAATCGGTGGATCCCTTGAAGCAGACACCGTTGAAGTCAAAGAGATTGAGATCGGAGGCGCCATCATGACCAAGAACGGTGTCAAGGCAGGGTCGATAGTCATTGGCGATCGAGGTCGGGTTAGGGGGCCACTTTTCGGTTGTCAAGGAGGACACCCTGAATGCAAACACAGTGTTAGGATAGGTGAGAGGGCCGATGTTGAGGCTGTTTACGGAAAAACCGTAACGTTGGAGGAGATGAGCAGGGCCACTCTGGTTCATGGGGTCGACGTTCGCATCGAACCTGGGTGCCGAATCCTAGGTGAAGTGCTATACTCCGGTTCCCTTGACGCAGACGAGGGTGTACTGTTTACAGTCTCACCCAGGAAAGTAGACTCGTTACCGGCAGAATCTGCTTGATACCTCAACCGGTTGATTGAGTCTTACTGTCTTTATTCTGCTCCGTAACCGGCGCGGTTGGTTTTGGTGGTTCCTGCGTCTTCGCCTCTTGTGGTGGGTTAAGTTGTGAAGTCTGCGTTGGAGGAGTCGGTTTGGCTGTGACAGGAGTCGGAGGTGCCACTGGCCGTGGTGCAGTAGGACTTGGTTTGACGGCCGTAGGTACAGCTGGCTTGGCTGGGGTTACAGGTTTTGGTGGTAGGGCAGGTGGGACATATTTCAGTCCAAGGTATTCGTAGAGGATTTGAACCCCCTCTTCTTGCATTGAGATGTATATCTGGTAGGGACCGTGTAGGTCGGTTGCGATCTTTGCAATTCCGTCTGGTTCAAACCCAAAGAATGCGGTGAACTTTGTCCAGCCACTAGTGTTCTTGGTTATGACATGGCTGACGCCGTCCCACAGGATCTCTGCAATCGGCCGCGGCAACTTGGAAGGTAAGCTTGCAAACCTCACCATGCCGCATCCGTGCTTCTTCGCGATATCCTCGAATTTTCCGAAATCCAGCTTGCTGTTGAATCTAACCCAAAACTGATCGCCAGTAGGGTAGGGTACATGTTCGACCTTTTCGATGCCCTCAACGAACCTTAGTTCGACCAGCCTCCGTTGAAGGTCATCTACCACTCGCGTGACGCCTCGATTTTGTCGAGGCTGAGCCAGCTAGGCTTTAAAAACGGAGCGCTTCACGGGATCACGCATCAGTTTAGCGTTGGATGCCTAATCTTGTGTATCCGCAATGCATGCTCTTGGCTTGCTGAGATTCTCAAGCGGTTTTGAGGTTCAAATTCGCCGCAGGCCGTTTAACATTTCCTTCCGAGCACCACAGTACACACAACGTAATATCCCCAATGGCATTGCGTGATGAAATTCGTGGTGATGAAGTTCGTGCTGATGTAAATGGTACATCTCAAGCCACAACATCCCTTAGCCTTGATTTCCAATTAAGTAAGTTGACTTGGAACACTTGGAGGTTAGGTAGAGAAAGGCAACTATTCTACTTATTCACCTAAGGTTTATCCCAGAACTGTCGAGTGGTAATGAACTTCAGCTTGGCTTCCAAGAGGTCCTTGTAGAACGACTTCTCGTCGTCGTGCATTCTGGCTAGAATCCTGCTAGCTGTTTGTGGACCGATTCCATAGACACACTGTGCGACAATTGCTCGTCGCCCGTAGGATAGTACGAGGTCGGCTGACCGTCGTGTCCTCGAAAGAGATTCCCGCTCATCATCTTCGAGAGGTTCGGCTTTGTGTTTCTTCTGGAGGATTCTTGAGAGGTAGTCTGACGACCAGGTCGACACGGCCAGAAGCGCTGAGCTGCATGACTTACAGCGAGGCTTTGGCGGAAGCTTCTTGACGGTCTCTGCCTGGCTAACTTCTCCGCACTCAAAGCACAGCAAGTCCACAGTCATATTGTCGAGGCTGAACCGCAACCTTTCGATGGAATCTCTCTGAACAGTCTCGGGCGCTATTAATTCTGGGACGTCGATGTGCTTGTTGAGAAGGTGGAATGCGATGGGAGTCGGCCTATCTTCAGATCTGAAGACTGCAACTTCCATATCTCCATGCTGGATTTGCCCGTATATTTCCCGCACTCGTGGAAAATCAACATGGAGCATTAGGGCTTCGCGGATCGTTTCGTCGTAGATGGGCGTCATCCTGAACCGAAGGCCAAGTTCCCTCAAATTGTCTCCGGAGAACATTAGGCCTCGCCGAAGCGCTCCGAACCGCTCCGCGATAAATTTCATGTAGTATCCAAACGGAAAGTGCCTGTGCAACACACCTTTGAATATCCCTTCAAGCGCACCTGGATCGACGTCGAACAGTTTCGTCCGTATCTCGTCGAGGGAAATATCTTCTGTAGTCGTGGTTAGTTCCAGAAGGATGCGATATCCGTCAGCCCACCACTGTCTAACCAGCCCTTCCCTTGAGAGAAGCTCTTCATACAACTCCCCAAGGGTGTTATTCACAGTCTCCCCAAAAGAAGCGTGAACTATCAAGAATCGGTCGAATGCTTCGAGCACCATCCGCTTGTCGGTTGGGACAGGTGAGCCCGTCTCTCGGTGATCATGAATTTCCTCGATAACCTTGCGTACTGCGAAACGTTCAGTAGGCCAACTCCTTGCGACAGATTCCACTGCGCCGCTCACCCCATTTCTTTCAATGATTCCTGAAATCTCTGATCTGAGCCTGCCAACTCTTTGGGCTAACTCGAATGGGATTGGTAGCATCTCGCCGTCCCACCCTGGAACGGCTGCTGTTGGATCCTCCACTGGAGTTACGTAGACCTTTGCATCGTCAGATATCTGTTCGATTTGCCAGACCTTACCTTTCACAATGAAATGTAAACCCAGCCTTGCCTTGGTCGTCATGAATTCTTCTCCGAGGATTCCTACTGATTGCTGGGTCGAAACATCAATGACCTGATACCGTCGTTCGTCGGGAATCATTGAGAGGTTCTCGAAGTAATACTGGCGAATCCTACTGCCCCGTCGCAAGGTGCCGTCGTCATGGTGTAGGTAACGCATCTTCTCCATGAACGCAACCACCCTTTCGAACTCCTCCTTAGCCAATTCTCGGTATGGGTAGGCCCGTCGAACTAACCCAAGCGCTTCTTCTACAGTAATCTCCTCGTCTGATTCCAGAATTATTCCTGCAATTTGATGGGCAAGAACATCCAACGCTTTTTCATGAATCGTAATGGGCTCAACCGACTTTTCTAATGCCTTCTGAATGGCCGCGACTGACTCGAGAATATCTTCAGTTGATACAGCCATGATTTCGCCCTCGGAGACACGGTCCAGTCTGTGGCCCGACCGGCCCACGCGTTGAATGAGGGCGGAGACTTGCCTGGGCGACATGTACTGTATGGTCAAATCTACGTTTCCGATGTCGATACCGAGTTCCAGGGTGGAGGTGCACACCAATGCCTTGATTTTTCCGTCCTTGAACTCATTCTCCACCCGTACTCGTTCATCTCTTGGAAGCGATCCATGATGTACACCCACGTTGCGTTTCAACTGATGGAATTTCGAACCGAGGGTTTCAGCGTTAGTGCGGCTATTAACAAAGATCAATGTCGAGTCGTGATTCTCAGCCAGTTCCCAGATCCTGTTCAAGCGGGCCGCAGCTTCCGGTGCTGTGTACAGGCTCTGTGCAACAATGTTGTCCTCATCGGTGGGATGAGGAAACTCAACGAAATACTTCGCTTCCTTCGGTGGCAGAACCTGAATAACCTCACTCGGCCTTCCACCGGAGATAAATCCCGCAACTTGTTCAGGGTTTCCGATTGTAGCTGAAAGCCCAATTCTTTGGAAATCCTTATTCGTGATCTTTCTAAGTCTCTCAAGCCCGACGGTTAGCTGTGCGCCGCGCCTTTCTCCGGCTAGTTCGTGAACCTCATCGATTATCACCCAGCGCACGTGGCGTAGGTGTGATCGCATTCGTTTTCCAGGCAAAATGGCTTGTAGGGTCTCTGGTGTAGTGACTAGGAAATCGGGCGGTTTGAGTGATTGTCTTCGTCTGTCCTTCTGAGGTGTATCTCCATGCCGGATTTCGACTGTGAGCCCAAGCTTAGAATGCCAATAATCTAGTCTCTTGAGTAAGTCGCGATTCAGCGCTCGTAAGGGAGTAATGTAGATGATCGAGATCCCCTGACGGTTTTCCAATTTCGTAAGTTGATCGAGAATCGGTAGCAGAACTGCTTCCGTCTTACCAGATCCGGTCGGCGCAATGAGCAAGATGTTCCCCCCTGCCATTATCTTCGGAATGGCGATCGTTTGAGGCGGGGTTGGTGTTCGGATTCCGGACTCGGCGAGTGCAAGTTGAATCGATTCTGAAAGGCTCTGGAAGGCTTGCTGAGACATCTTGTAGCCTCTCGAACATACACTGCAAGATAGGATGAATGGATGGCATTCAAAAGGATTGGAGGAGTTGCTGTTTCACAAAGAAGATTCCATGCTCAATTGGCCGCGGTTGTGTGGGAATGGTATCGTTTTTAAACGAAAATCGCTGCTAGTATCCATTTGATTGGGTATGTATGAGTACAAAGGGGTTAAGATCACCTGGTTAGGTCATGATGGATTCCGAATTCAAAACGGCCAAACGGTCTACATTGACCCATTCAAGATCGAAAGCGGTGGCAGGACGGCTGACGTTGTTCTCATAAGTCATGAACATTTCGACCACTGTAGCGTTGACGATTTGAAGAAGATCGTAGGGCCAAAGACGACCGTTATCGCTCATCACCAATCGAAAGATGAGCTCTCAAAACTGAAACCTAAGGAGGTCAAGATAATGAAGCCTGGGGACAAGATCAAAATTGGCGGGCTTGAAGTTGAAGCGGTTCCAGCGTACAACGTGAACAAATTCAGGGAACCGGGTAAGGTATTTCATCCGAAGGAAGATGGGAAGTTGGGTTTCGTGTTGACCGTGAACGGGGTCCGCATCTACCATGCGGGTGATACTGATCATATTCCAGAAATGAAGGGAACGCGGGCTGAGGTTGCCCTTCTTCCAGTGTCTGGCACTTACGTAATGACCGCTCAGGAGGCAGCTGAGGCTACTAACGCAATCAACCCGAAGGTCGTAATTCCCATGCACTACGGCGCAATTGTTGGCGATCAAAAGGACGCGGAAGCTCTACAAAAACTCGTAAAGTGCGAAGTCAAGATTCTAGAAAGGGAAAACTAAATCCTCATTTGGAAGGTCTATCCTGTGGATCTTCTGAACTTTGCAATCGAAGCCGAGCTTAGCAAATTACCGCAGGGCCATTACGTACTACAAGAAACTCGCGCAAGGGGGTTCTAGTCTAGACCGTGTCGGAATCCATCAGGCCATAGCAAGGTGCTATGAGAAGCTCGGGTCACTGAACGAAGCTGCGCTTTGGCATGAGAAAGCTGGGCAGGGCTACATGAAGCTCCCAAGTAAGATCATGGGAGCATCGGAGCGGGCGTATTATGGCATGATTGAATTTCGCAGCGCCGTACAAGACTACGCACCCAGCTTGGCGATGCGTAGGGCGGCGAAGAGTTACCTAGACGCGTTGAGAGTCTGCCTAAGGGCGGGTAAGGAAGGCTACAGCCACGAGATGCTCTTCGCGGCACACCTCTGCGCCAAGATTCGAGATTTCACTCGAGCCGCGCAGTTTTTCGCGGATACGGCGGAGCAGTTCAAGAAGGAGAAGGTGCCCAAACTCGCCAGAGAAGCAACCGAATGGGCCGCAAAGTACTACGAACGGTCAGGTAATGCTAGGACTGCCCGCAAACTACGAGCCGCAGGGGTCTAAATCCTCAGGTACGCGGAACCCTCACTGTTCTGGAACTCGCTTCTCGGCAGGCCCAGTGTACACAATCTCGTTCCAGTTCGCAGCTTTATACGGTTTCTCGAAGTACATCTGCTCGTAAGCGTGGGCTACCACGCCGGGAGTTCGGCTGACGATGAAGAATCCCTTCCCCAATCGCCAGTCAAAGCCCATGTCCGAAATTATCGCGGCTATGCAACCGTCTACATTCAAGATCAGGTGCTTTCGAAAGAACTTCTCAGTTAATGATTCCATGACCTCAGCAAGTTCGACGTGTGGTCCACCTATTCGGGTCTCCTTCGCAATTTCAAGAAGCTTCTTTGTGCGCGGGTCAGTAGTGTGAGTCGGTTGGCCGTAACCCGGCACCTTCTCTTTACGTTCACTGTACCCCCGAAGTATGGCCTCAGCAGTGTCTCGTGGAGAGCGCTTCGTCTCTCTAGCGCTGGAAACTCCTTCCTGAAGAAGTTTCGCTGCTTGCTCAATTGCCCCTCCGTGTAAGTCTCCAATTGCTGAAACTCCAGCCGAAACAGCTGACTGCAATGGAACCCCACATGAGGCCACAAAACGTGTCGCATCAACAGAGGGCGAGTTAAGGCCATGTTCAAGGCAGACAGCTAAGAGGGCGTCCATCATGCGCGATTGCTCCCCAGTCGGAGCTGCCCTCGCCAAAGCAGATAGGTTAAACCCGCGTAACTGTATCTACCGATCAAATCCATCAGATTGTAACCACGAACGACGATCTTATTCGGTTCAACTTTCGAAATGGCCGTTTTCCAAAATGGTTCAGACAATAGATTTCCCTTCCGATCTCGTCGTAAATTCACCGCGAATGATTTAGGGTTCAGGAGAGATGAATGAATGATGTTATAGCCTCTTTTGTTCTAGGTCACAGGCTTGATGTATGGAGCATGTTGCCGTCCCTATTCCTGAAGTTCGTTGGGGTCTGCCTACTAATCTTCGGCATATACGACACAAATGTATACTGGTACGCCATAGCGAAAGGCCAAGGAACCTTTGACTTCTTTGGAAGAGAACTCCCTGCAGCGCACAGTATTGTCAGGGTAGGATTCAGTCTGGTGCTGGTCTTCTATTATGTGGTCGGATCAGTACTGTTGATTCTTGGCTAGTTATTTACACCTTGGAAAACTTCGGCGTGTATTGGAACGTTCCATCCGAAAGCTGCGTTTTTGAAAAGTCGGAATAGAGGATTGGATAGTCTCGCATGCAAATTTCCGCGACTTGGTCGAATACCTTTCGAATCTCAACCTCAGCACTTGGGTCTGTTCGCATCTCGATTACCCAACGTAATGTTCGATGGTTGGCGGTCCAAATTAAATTCGTGGCTATTCCGTCGGGAAGGATCCTACGCAGCGCAGAGGTAACCCGCTTCTTTTGCTCGAAGGGCATCTTGTCCCAGTCGAATTTCGATTCAAGTTCATGATATTGCCTTTCGATCTCTTTAATGGCCTCTTGAAACTCCTTCGAGACTGATTCTAAGTCTGGCGGTATCCAGAGAGAAATTTCACGAGGACGAACGTACCGCAAGCTTTCCTGGCTCATCGCTGTCCCTGCTCTGTGTCGGACTGCTTCATGTGTAAAAACCCGGCTTACGTTGAGAAACGCGAAGGTAACTGTCGCATGCTCCAATATGCTTCCGTCGCCCTTCTCGAGCACGTTATTCAAGTAGGAACGAGAATCTTCGCGAATCTTAGTGACATTGGGGTTGAGTCCAATACCGTAGGATTTGTAGCACGCTCTGCCCGAGAGTTCGATTAGGAATTCGCTATCATTAGCTTGCGTTGGTCTAACCCTTTCGAACCAGTCAGTTGCGTTATACCTTTCCATAAACTTCTGCACGCCAGCTAAGTTCAGCTTGGTTTCGGCGAGTTTTATTACGACAGGTTCCATCTTGCTCATTCTGTTCCCCCAAATGGTCTCTGGGGTAAGCTATCTAAGCGTTAGCTGTAGCATCGTTTCTGTTTCCGATTTTGCTCATGCAACGAATACGCGGTAATGCGTGGATGTGTTCAGATGTTGGGAATAAGGCTAAATTGCGGCGGTCCCAGTGGGCGAGATCAGAAAGGTGCACCTCGGAGTTTGTCTTGGACTGAAGAACGAAACAAGGCTTTAGACGAGATTAAGAAGCTCGAACCCGCCGATCGGCTCGGCCTGTATGCGTCTTTGATTCGCATGAATTCCGCGCTGTTCGAGAGCGTGCGCGGTTGGGACAGCTGGCTCAGGAATCCCTCATTTATCGACACTTTCACTCAGGATGAGTTGAAGGAGATTTTCAAGCAATTCAAGGATGTCTGCGTTCGTTTTCTAGAGGAAGACGTTAGGTGGACGGGCCAGAAGGAGAAGAACCTCCCTATTGGATCTAAGACCCACAAGGGTGAACGGGCGGAAGCGGAGAGACGATACGCATAAATCGCGCAGTCTCGGACCGCAGTTTTGGGAGCCTCAACCAATGAGCATTGCACCTTTCGTTCAGACGCCGCTTGAAGTAGCCAAGAAGATGCTTGAGCTTTCGCAAGTCAAAGCAGGCGAAAACCTGTACGATCTAGGCTGCGGAGACGGGCGATTGATCATACTCGCAGGAAAAGATGTTGGCGCTAAAGCAACCGGGGTCGAGTTAAGGGAGGATCTCGTGGAGCGGGCAAGAACAGAGATCAAGCGCCTTAATGTCGAAGACAAAGTGAAGGTCATCCAGGGAAACTTCTTCGACGTCAACGTATCCGACGCCGACGTAGTCACGCTTTACCTCACCTCAAGCGCGAACGAGCGACTCAGACCGAAGTTGGAGTCGGAACTGAAACAAGGGGCCCGCGTTGTATCTCACGATTTTAAGGTTCCCGGTTGGAAGCCCAGCGCAGTCTATGACGAGCTTCTCGGCCACACAATCTACACTTATCGAATCGGACAACAGGTCTAGCTACTCAGCACTGCCACCGCCGTAAATGCCCAACCTTGGTGAACCTATACTACAGTGACTCTTCTCGGCGCAGCACTAGTACTCGCATCTATCCTCGCTGTGGCCGAAAGCTGAAGCGTTTTTATAGGGTGCGACAAGCGTACCGCTGCATTAGTGTTCAGAATGAAGATGGGACGACAAGCCTACGTGGCTGAATTCATCGGGACATTCGCGCTGGTCTTCTTCGGCTCAATGTCGGTCATCATGTTCTTTCCGGCTCTCGGTTTCTCCTCCCCGCAATCATCATTCATCGGCATCGCATTGGCACACGGACTGATCCTGATTATCATGTTTTACACGATCGGATACATTTCAGGTTGCCACATAAACCCCGCAATAACAATCACGGCCGTAGCCCTAAAGAAGATGGAGGCCGGCGATGGCGTTGCATATTTGTTGGCTCAAATCTTTGGAGCAATTCTTGCAGGTGCTTTTGACGGGTTAATCCAGCCGGGGAATGGATCCCTCATAAAGTTCGGACTTCCGGCCCCTCAACCAGCAATTGGTGGAAGCGAACTTGTGGCGGTTTTTGTGGAACTCATCATCACATTCTTCCTAATGTTTTCATATTATGCAGTTCTTTACACAGAAAAGGTACCCCCGGCTGCTTCCGGGTTGCTGATCGGGATGACGTTAGCGGTGGACATTCTTATTGCCGGTCCATTGACTGGCGGCGCAGCCAACCCGGCAAGGTGGCTTGGTCCAGCAGTTGCTTCCATGGACTTTGATGGCTTCTGGATCTATTGGATTGGTCCGATCGTTGGTGCCCTCTTGGGCGGGTTCGCTTACCAGTACCTCCTGATACCAAGGAAGAGAAGGAAGTAGGACCAAGCTATTTTCCGAAAGCTTGGTTCACGTCTGCAATTCTGTGAATGACTCGGACTTCTATCCAACTCTCTCTGAGTAATCCCTGCAGCTTTCCGACACTAGACACGTGTAACTTCCTTAGGACGCTACTCATCGCCGTTCTTGATAGATCAACATGTTCCGTACCAACTCGCATCAGGGGGGTTTCGTTCCCTGGAGAAAGATTTGTGCGAATCAGCCTCGCCCAGTGTTCCTCCCTGCCCTTCTCGACTTCCTTTTCCGTAATCTTGCCTTCTAGCAGTAACTTGTACAAGTCGAACCCCTCGTCAAGGAAGATCGTCTTCTTAACGCTGGGCGGGCTTATGTCGGGTGGTCTGACACCAACGAACCTGAAGGATTGTTGGAGTTCGCTCAGCTCGAACGGTACTCCTTGAAGAAACAAGATTTGTGGGGCTAGGAATTCGGCTTGTCGCTGACCACTGTATGCATTATACACGGCATTGGCGATCAAACGGAAACTTGATTGCAGTACGGTCAGCATTTCTGCGTCGCCTTCAGAATAGACTTGGAGTGTACGCATCGCCTCACGGTAATTCTTCTCAGATGGCGAGAACTCGTAGAGAAGTTCCAAAGCCTGTTTTACGATGTCCAGCGCAGAATACTTGGCCAAGTTCTTCTGGGGAACCCTGAAGCGCTTAAGGTTGAGTTGCAGCAGCGAATTTACAGCCTTTTTCATATCTCGCACGAGAACCGAATCGAAGGGGCAAGACTCCGCGATTGCGTAAAGGATTCGCGGCTCCCCCATTTCTCGTGCATCACTCCTTGGAGCTATCGCTTCGAGAATGAATTACCCGCCAATTTAAGCAGCCGGATTTCGCGGCACTAAAGTACTAGATTGGGTTTTTCTGATTCTGACGTATTTGAATTGGCGAAACTCCAGATAACTGTGAACCTTGGGAAAACGATTATGACCCCAAGGCGTTTGTCGAAGCGACGGTCTACGCGGGACGATTAGGGTTTGGAACTGCATGGTTTGGGGATCACATATTCCCTTGGTATCACTCAGGCAAGCGATCCAGTTTCGTTTGGTCAGTAATGCCGGCGGCACTTGCCAAGACAACTCAAATCAAAGTCGGGCCTTGGGTCACTGTCCCAATCGGTGCAAGGTACCACCCTGCGATTATCGCCCAAGCTGCTGCCACCATTGACAATATGTACCCTGGCAGATTCCTTCTCGGCGTTGGAACTGGTGAGGCCTTGAATGAGAGACCGTTTTGGAATGACAAGTGGCCTAAATGGGAAGAGCGGATGGGGAGACTTACCGAAGGCATTAAGCTAATTCGCATGCTTTGGAATTCGACGGAACCGTTCAGATTCGAAGGCAAATTCTTCACCTCGAATTTCTACTATCTGTATACAAAACCCAGAACAAAGATTCCAATCTATGCTTCAGCTATTGGAAAAAGAGTCGCGTACGCGGCGGGCATGAGTGCGGACGGACTGATTACTATCTCTCACTGACAAACCGATCATAGACCCAAGAATTCGATTGCGCACTCTCTGCCATGCAGTTGAAGGCATGTGGATGACGGAAGGGATAGGCTTCCTATGCGGATTGACGATGCGATGGTTCAGGGACGCATTCTGCGAACGAGAAAAGGAAATCGCGACTCGGGAAGGAGTTGATGCGTACTATTTGCTTGAAAAACAAGCCGAAGATGTGGAGCCTGGGTCAAACGGCGTCATCCCGATTTTCTCGGATATAATGAACGCTAGAAGATGGATTCATGCCTCCCCTTCCTTTGTCCAGTTCGACATCAACCGACCGCAAGCATCTGGCAAGAAGGAATGCGTTAGGGCGATTGAGGAGAGCGCGGCTTATGTAGCGTTGGGCCACCTGCAAATATTGCAAGCGATCACTCGTCGAAAAATAAAGCGCGTAGTATTCTGTGGGGGGGGCATCGAAAGGCTTCCTGTGGCCCCAAATATTATCAGACGTGTTCGGAATCACGGTAAACGTTCCAATAATCAAAGAATCTACAGCCCTGGGCGCGGCAATTTGCGCAGGAGTAGGCGTCGGAATATTCCAGAACCTGAAAGAGACGGCGAAGGACCTGGTCAAATGGGAGCGAACCTTCGAACCCAATCAGACCATCCATAAGAAATACGTGAAATTGTACGACCAATGGAGCAAAGTGTACAAACATTCGTTAGAGATGGTTGAGGAAGGTATAGTGCAACCGATGTTTAGAGCCGCTGGAACATAGAACGAAGATCCGCCGAGAATGAAACTCATCCGCGAACTTGAAATTGACTGAGTGGGAAACGGAGAATGGCTAAAGAACCAGCCTGCGAATATTGACCAGCTGAGATAGAAATGGCGACGATAACCGAAGTACAAGAAGTATCGCAAAACGACTACGCCAAGTATGGGCTAACGAGGGAGCTGTTACGTGAAATGCTCAGGAAGATGCTCGTTATTAGAAAGTTCGAGGAAAAAGTCGAGGAACTATTCCTTGTCAAGGGGTTATTGATAGGCCCATCTCACCTGTATCTAGGCCAAGAAGGGATTGCGACAGGTGCAATGATGGCCCTTCAGCCCAACGATTTGACGGTAACCACTTACCGTGGCCACGGGCACGCTTTGGCCAAGGATGTTCCGTCCAACCTCTGCATGGCGGAACTTTTTGGAAAATCAACTGGTAACTGCAAAGGGCTAGGCGGCTCGATGCACGTAGCCATCTACCCTAAAACGGGCTCAATTTACGCCACGGCTATAGTTGGTAGCGGAATACCAATAACAGCAGGCGTGGGCCTCGGCCTTAAACAGAAGAAGAGCAAGCAAATAGCCGCCACATTCTTCGGCGACGGCGCCTGCAACACTGGCGCCTTCCACGAAGGCGTAAACCTCATCGCCCTTTGGAAGCTACCAGTTCTACTGTTCTGTGAAAACAACCAGTACGGAATGTCAACCAACGTAAAGATGGCGGTATCCAGCCCGAGCATTGCAGAGAGAGCCCGCTCGTATGGAATGGAAACGACTGTTGTCAACGGAAATGATGTTATAGCCGTATACGCCGCAACTAAGTCTGCGGCTGAAAAAGCCCGCAGAGACTCTATCCCAACGTTCCTTGAATGCCTAACTTACAAGATGAAAGGCCACGGAGTTTATGACAAAGGAGAATATCGTCCCCAGGAAGAAGTCGCCAAGTGGCTCGAACGCGATCCTATTCTTACATTCAAGAAGCGGCTTCTAGACCAGAAGATCATGACGACGACAGAAGTTGAACAAGTCGACGCGGCAACACAACAAGAAATCGAGGACTCAGTTAAATTCGCTATGCAAGGTTCACCGTTACCATTCGGCGAGATCGGAAACTACGTTTACGCAAAGTGATACCGATGAAAGAACTCACATACGCTGACGCACTCCGAGAGGCTCTCCGCGAGGAAATGATCCGTGATCCGAACGTGATACTCCTTGGAGAAGAGATCGGTGTATTCAACGGGGTCTACAAGGTCACTAGAGGTTTGCTCGACGAATTCGGGCCTGAACGTGTTAGGGACACCCCAATCTCGGAAGCGGCCATAGCTGGAGCGGCAGTCGGTTTAGCCTTAGCCGGCATGAGGCCCGTAGCCGAGATCATGTACATGGACTTCCTCCCCATATGCATGGATCAGCTGTCTACTCAGGCCGCAAAGATGCATTTCATGAGCGGAGGCCAACTCCAAGTACCAATGGTATTGAGAACCCAATACAGCCTCGGCCGACAACATGGATCGCAACACTCGCAATTCACCCCTGCCTGGTTTCTGCAGGCTCCAGGATTGAAGGTAGTTTTGCCTGCAGATCCAAGTGATGCTAAAGGCCTGCTGAAATCATCAATCCGAGACCCCAACCCAGTCCTCTTCGTAGAGAGTGGCCTACTCTACCGAACCAAGGGACCAGTTCCCGAGGAGGAATACGTAACCCCTCTAGGAAAAGCAGCCGTGAAAAAGAAGGGTGACGACGTCACAATTGTCGGTATCTCAAGAATGGTTAATGAATCTCTAGCGGCCGCGAAGAAACTGGAGGATAAAGGCGTCTCAGCTGAGGTTATAGATGTGAGAACAATCCAGCCGCTCGACCTTGAAACAATCGTAGAGTCGGTCAAGCGCACGTCCAGACTGGTTATTGCATCTGATGATGTGAAGAGAGGTGGCGTGGGTGCCGAAATCTCGGCTTCCATCACAGAGAGTGCCTTCGACTATTTGGACGCACCAATTACACGAGTCGCGTGCCCAGACATGCCAATCCCGTTCTCCCCACCCCTCGAGCAGCAATATATGCCAAACGCGGAAAGCGTCATCCAAGCCGTCCAAACTCTGTTGGGCAAGTGATTTGTTTTGACGCAAGTTGTTATGCCTCGTCTTGATCCTGGGATGCAATCGGGCAAGATCGTTGAATGGTTGAAGATGGAGGGAGAATTGGTTAGAAAAGGGGAGCCCATACTCGTCGTAGAAGGTGAGAAGACTACCTTCGAAATTGAAGCTCCAGATAGCGGCCCTTTGACCAGGATCTTAGCGAGCGTCGGGACAGATGTTCAAGTAGCCGAGCCAGTTGCAATCATCGGAGAACCTGAATCATCAACACCCCAACCAGTGTCAATCGAGAAGACTGGGCAGGTGAAAACACAGCCACCTCCGACCACGCCAGCGTACGGAATGCCCTCAGACCGGGTAATTGCTTCTCCAGCAGCACGGCATTTAGCCCAAGAATACGGCCTCGACCTAACCTCCCTGAAGGGAACTGGTCCCGGTGGTCGAATAACCCGAGAAGATATCATAGCCGCAAAACAAAAGCCATCCTCGCAGACTACGCAAACCATCTCAAAGATTCCCCAACCAACTGTTCTAAAGAAGACGAAACTTACCGGGGTTAGAAAGGCCGTGGCTGAAAGACTCTCGTTCAGTGCACGAACCGTCGTCCCGGTTACAATCACCATCGAAGCAGACGCCACGAAACTAATGGCGATGAAAGAAAAGCAGAGCCATGTCGGGTTCACAGCTTTCGGAGTAAAAGCAGCTGCAAAAGCGTTGCATGATCACAATAGTGTTAACGCAACAATAGAAGGCGACGAAGTCACAACCTACTCCGACGTCAACGTCGCCGTAGCCATAAACACCGAACAAGGCCTAGTTGCGCCTGTCATCAGAAATGCAAACAGGCTATCCCTGAAGGAGATCGGCTCAACGATTGATGAACTCGCTAGAAAAGCCAATGAGAATCGGCTAACAATTGAGAACTTGACTGGCGGCACATTCACCGTAACCAACCTCGGCGCATACGATGTTGAATCATTTGCACCAGTCATAAACCCACCCCAATGCGCAATTCTCGGCCTCGGCCGAATAGCCTACAAACCATTCGCCAATGGAAGCCAGGTCTCCGCTAGACCATCGACACTGCTAACACTCGTTTTCGACCATCGAATTATCGACGGCGTTCCCGCCGCTAAGTTCCTCAGGGACGTGAAACGTAACCTTGAGGAGCCAGAAGACCTACTCTAAGCCAACTATCGCTGGACGGACTATCGAGTATCTAGCAAACTACTTTGGCGGACGCAGGGCAACCTTCAATGCCTTTCCGCTTCCCATCAGCTGAAGAGCTTCCTCAGCCCGTTCTAGTGGCATCTCGTGAGAGATTAGTGGTTTAATTGACACCCGCCCTGACACGATCAACCGGAAGGCGCGTTCTACCGCGGAAGGCGTATGGTGGAACGCTCCTTGAACGTGCAATTCGCCGTAGTGTATCTTCTCCGCTTCGAACGACGTCATCGTCCCTGACGGGCATCCCCCGAAGAGAAGGACCGTCCCGCCCTTTCTAGCTAGGGTCGGAGCTGCGTCCCAAGTTTCACCTCGGCCAACTGCTTCCACAACCATGTCCGCTCCCCTCCCATCTGTAAGCTCGCGGATCCTTGCTTCCAGATTCTCATTTGACGAGTTTATCGTTACGTCCACTCCAACCCTCTCAGCCTCTTTCAACCGATCTGACACGACATCACACAACGCCACTTGACGCGCACCGTTAAGGCGCGCGAGTTGAGCATGTAGCAGACCGATCGGACCCCCACCGATAATTACGACTGTTCCTCCGGTGGGGAACATTCTGATCAGCTCCCATCCGTGTACGACACAAGCCAACGGTTCTAGACTCGCTACACTCTCAAGTGGCACCCCGTCGGGAACTTGAAACGTGTTCTTTCGAACGATTCTTTCTGGAACTCGAACATACTCAGCGTATGTGCCAGGCCAGGTGAACCCAATTATGCTTTCATGCAAACGTTCGCATAGGTTCGGCTGGTGCAGGAGGCAGTAGAAGCATTGATTGCAAGGAGCTGAGTTCGCAGCAACCACATTCATCCCGACTCTAAAGTTTGTGACACCTTTTCCAACGGCCGACACGCTTCCTGCGAACTCATGCCCCATTATTTGGGGTGGTTTTGCGAGCGGATGTCCACGTTTGTACATCTTAACGTCCGTGCCGCATGTCAGGGCGACGGCGCTTTTCACAATCAATTCTCCCGGTCCAGGTTCGGGGACAGAGACTTGTTCCGCTTTGAGATTGCCGGGTTCGTAGAACCTAACTGCGAGCATGGTGTTTGCCATGAGTTTACCCTCAACCCCAACCCGGTTGGTCGATATTAAGCTCCGCTGCACTCGACTGAGCTTCGCAGTTATTCATTCTCAATTATTATCTTAACTGCATCTACAGCTTTGTCCGCGAGTCCAAGCGCTTCTATTGCTTGAGAGAGCGGGAACCGATCCGTAATGATCTCCGAGGGTCTAATCCGTTTGCTCTCGATAAGTTGGATAGCCATCTGCATTTCAGTTTCGGACGTGGAATAGCTCGACTGAAATCGCACCTCTCGGAGAAACATCTTACTCATATCAAATGACATCAATGCGCCTCGTGTTGGGGCGCCAAATAGAACGACGCTGCCTCCTTTACGAACTGCGGCAAACGCTGATTCTAGTGCTTTCAAGTTGGCGGTTGCAACAATCGCGTAATCAACCCCAATGCCTCGTGTCAAAAGGGAAATTGCCTGGTGGGTGTCGTCGGTTGTTGGATCAAATGCTAAATCCGCGCCCAACCTAGTAGCGAAATGTCTACGCTGCTTAATCACATCGATGGCGTATACAGGCCCGGCCCCGAAACACTTCAGGAGCTGCACATGCGTCAGGCCAACAGGACCTAGACCATAAACGGCGACACTGTTACCAACCGAAACGCCAGCCTTACGGAGTGCCCTGATGCAGCATGCAGTGGGTTCCGCCTGTGAGCCTTCCTCGAAGCTTACAGAATCGGGCAACTTGTGCACGGTTCCCCCTTTCACGAGTGTCTCTGGAACCCTGAAGTATTCCGCAAACCCGCAGGGGTCAAGATTGCTTTTCGGATATTCCTCACATAGTGTTTCGAGGCCGTTCTTGCAAAAGTAGCAGTTGCGACATGAAATATGATGGTGTACGACGACTCGGTCGCCGACACTGAAGTCTTTGATTTCTATTCCGGCGTCCTGAACAATTCCAGCCACCTCATGTCCGAGAATTGGCGGCGTAATGTGTTCTCCGTGAACTTTCTCGAGATCAGTCCCACAGATTCCACATGCTCTCATTTTCACGAGTATCTCGTCTGGACTAATCTTAGGCATAGGAAGATTCTGAATCTGAACCGTTCCTTTCTCTTTGATTATTACGGCCTGCACCCTTCAACCCGGCTAAACATCTTCGAGTTTAGAGCCGTGTCTTATCAAGTGAGAGCATCAATTCGGGTGCCTAGGAAAGCCATTTATCGTGTCAACAGAAGGGTGTTCGTGCAATTCATGTAGTTCCACAAGCTTCAAGGGGTGCCTACGCAAAATCGGCATGATGGTCAGATTGGGCTCGTGGTGCAGCTGGTAACACGCCGCCCTCACATTCAATACTTGAGAACGGCGGAGATCCCCGGTTCGAACCCGGGCGGGCCCACCACGAATTCATGTACCCGCTTGCCAAATCTTAATCGTACAGTTCGAAAAAGTCTCTAAATAGTGGTTCCAAGTTATTCATGATTAATCAATGGTGGTAAAGACGTTGAAGTCTAGCATGAAGATGGTTGTCTACGCGATTGTCGCTGGCGTCGTAATAACTCTGTTAACTGGCCTAATTGGTAACACGCCCGAGATGTTGGTGGGGGCAGTTTACTATGGGTATCCTTTTGCTTGGTTGGAGATGATGGTTGTGGCTCCTCAGTATTTCCCATGGGTCGTTCGTCCCTTACGATTGATCCTCGATATCGTTGTCTGGGCGGTTGTAGTCTGGGTTATTCTCTTCGTCGTGTCGAAGGCTAAGAAAAAGTAACCGCCTACTCTCTCATCTCTGCGATTCAGTTTAGCTTTAGCTCTGCAATCGTATTCTCCTGTTCTCTCCGAGTGGAGAAGCCAAGTTTTTCGCAGAGGCGGATCATTCTGATGTTCTCAGCCATTACTCCCCCATAGATGGTCTCCATTCCTTTCTCTTTAGCGAAACCAATCAGCAGGTCGACCAACTTAACACCCAGGCCTTTTCCTTGATATTTGTCTGCAACCACAACTGCGAATTCGCCCCGTTTCTTGTTCGCCTCGAGAATGAGGCGACTTACTCCAATCTCCAAGTTTCGATCTCCCTCTCGGGTTTCGGCGATGATCGCCATTTCTCTGTCATAATCGATGTTGCAGAAACGGACTAAGGCGTCATGTGGGAGGTCCTTGATTATTTGGAAGAACCTGAATCGACTGGTTTCCGTCGATAAGCCTCTTATGAATTCCAGCTCTATAGGTTCATCTTCCGGTTTTATGGGCCTTAAGGTTACCTCGGTGCCGTCTTCCAATTTCCATGGCATGACATACTTTGTCGGGTAAGGCATGATTACTAGGTGTGGGTAAGTTTCGGCATGGTCGAGAGCGCTAGGATCAATTATCATCCTTGCGTCGAGTACGGTGAACTCACCGTGGGAAGCTATAAGTGGATTGATGTCCATCTCGCTGATTTCAGGGAAGTCTACAATTAGGTTGGAGAACCGCACCATGATCTCTTCGAGCGGTCGTAAGTCGACAGGTTTCTTGTTCCGAAGGCCTTTCGAAAGTGCTTTGTATATTTTCGTCTCTTCGATAACGCGATGTGCGAGAATCTGATTCAGCGGCGCTAGTCCGATCGACACGTCGTTAATGAGTTCAACCGCGGTCCCGCCCATTCCAAATAGAATAACTGATCCAAAGTCCCTATCTTTTTTCGCGCCTAGGATTAGTTCGTAGTCTATCTCGGAGGCCATTTTTTGTACGTACACGCCATCAATTTTAGCTTCAGGTTTCGTTTTGTGTGCTCTATCGATAATCGCCTTATACGCATCCTTGACTGCTTGAGCTGAGTCAAGACCGGTGACGACACCGCCAATGTCTGTTTTGTGAAGAATGTCTTCGGAGGAGATCTTCAACGCTACTGGATAACCGATGTCTAAAGCGATCATTGCCGCTTGGTCCGCGCTTTTGCTCAAGGAGCCCTTTGCTCGTGGGATCGCGTATGCATCGAGGAACCGGTCCACTTCAGGTTGAGTGAGGGCTTTTCGCGTCTTCGCCGCCTTTCGAATCATCACTTTAAGATGGCTCTTCGGCGGTGAAAAGTCCACGTTTAGTTCCTGTGGGGTTTGGTAGAGCTGATCGAGGTTTCGTCGGTATTGGTACATGTATGAGTATGTCTTGACCGCTTCCTCAGGGGTTGAATAGGTTGGTATGTCGTTTTTATGAAATATTCCGCGGGCTTCCCTGACGGCGCTCTCGCCCATCCAGACCGTAAGCATTGGCTTACGCCTGTCTGCAGCAATTTTCGTTACCGCTTCAGCGAGTTGGGTTGGTTGCGTGGTTCCCTGGGGGGTGTAGATTACGAGAAGCCCATCAACATTTGGATCTGCAATGCAGGTTTTCACTGCGAGTTCATATCGAGCGGTATCTGCGTCCCCTAGGATATCAAGAGGGTTTCCTCGACTCCAGTATGGAGGAAGGGCTGCATTCAATATTTTCATAGACTCGTCAGATAACTGCGCTAGTTGTCCGCCGTGAGTGACAATCGAATCAGCAGCTAAGACTGAGGGCCCTCCGGCATTGGTGACGATGGCTAAGTTCGGACCCGCAGGCAGAAACCTTGAGTCGAGGACGCTGGCGCAGTTGAATAGATCTCCGATCTCGTCTACCTTCACAACCCCAGCTCTCTTGAATGCTGCTTCGTAGACAGCGAAGTCACCTGCCAGTGCACCTGTATGTGAGGATGCAGCCTTTGCGCCAGCAGCATGCCGTCCAGCCTTGATTATGATAATGGGTTTTGTGCGTGCAAAGCCTCTGGCTGAACTCATGAACTTCTTGGCGTTTCCGACGCCCTCCATGTAGATGATAATGCTTCTTGTGTTTGGGTCCTCGCCCAAGTAATCGATCATATCTCCATAGTCGATATCTAGGGTTGATCCTAACGAAGCGAAAATGCTGAAGCCTATGCCTGCGCTTACCGCCCAGTTTAATATTGCAGAGCCCAACGCTCCGCTCTGCGAGATGAATGCAATCTGGCCAGGTTGAGCGTTGTCTCGGAGGAACGTGGCATTGAGCCCTATTTGTGGCCTTGCAATCCCGACACAGTTTGGTCCTAGAATCCGAATATCGTGCATCGATTGGATTTTCTTAATCTCGCTCTCTAGCTTGGCGCCTTCGGGCCCGACCTCTCGGAAACCGGCTGAAACAATAACAGCACCGTCCACCCCAGCTTTCGCGCATTCCTCTACTATAGACGGCACAGTCTTTGCGGGCGTAGCAATAACGGCCAAGTCGATATGTTCAGGGATCTTAGATACTGATGGGTAACACTTCAGTCCCATGACTGTCTCTCGGTTCATGTTCACTGGGTAAATTTTCCTGCGTTCTGCCCCAGTTAGCAGGTTTTTCATCAGGGATTGACCGATTGACCCCTCGCTCTCAGACGCCCCGATTACCGCGACGGCTTTTGGGTTTAGCATTTTCTCGATACTGGCCATGTCAACTCGCTTAATGCTGAGTTTATGGATGGAGATAAGTGGGTTATCGGTGGTTCCTGATTATGGCAATTTGAATTGGTCATTCCGATACGGTTGAGTGTCTGTTTGCGCCGACTAGCGGTATAACCAACGCTTTGGTCGTTGTCGTCTGACGTTGGCATTCTCGTTACGATTCTTCACTCTCCACAAGGACGACGAGGCTGGGAAGAAGACGTTAGTTGCCCTTATGCAGATTCAGTGATCACCGGTTTTCTAATTACAATAGGAGTAGTTTTCGCGATCATCCTCATAAGAGCAATTACCTGAATATTCCGTTAAGCTCCATTCTGAAGCTACTGACGATGTCCTTGGCCTTGACGGTGGGTGATTAAGGGAAACTTGGGGAACCCGTGTGGCTTAATGCCAGCAATGTCGCTAACATCAAGCTGTATCCCCGCACGACGCTTTGATTATCGCGGGATACCTAGTATCATTCCTTTCTAACGCGGTTGAAAAGTCGTCGCTCACTGGGTAGGCGTAATGGAACCGTTTCGCGGTAATTTCACTTGCAGAATCCCAGAGTAGTTTACGGCTACGCCGTTATCCACCTTAACATAGTCGCCTTTCTGAATTGGCTTTGCAAGGTTTCTGTAATTGTATCTAACGAACGTTCGACCGCTTTCATCATCTAGTACTAGCATGAACTGGTTCATGTCGAAAATTTTTCCTTCTAGATGGATGTTCCTCATCCCGTTCCGTATCTCTTCAATTCTCAATTTGTATACTCATCCTTCGGTCGCTGATAGATAAGACTCCTGAGGGGCTTACCGGTCGTTAACAGGCTGCGTTGGGCTCCCCAACATGAAAAACTGCCTTTCAGACCCTCCCACCGCGATCCGCATTTCACACATAGCCTCGTAATACGTGGTGGAGAATGTAACCTTCTCGGTTTCATGCCACACACTATGTATCGACTCAGATATTCTCGCTGTATGCCGAATTGAGCTTTGCGAGGCAGTGCGTAAGTTAACATCCGGTTGTGGTATAGCTTTATTTACGTTCGGTTGCTTCCTAAACCTCGGTACGCTACGATTGTACCTAGGTACTATCTTGCGCGTAACTAAAGAATAGAGTGGTGTTAGTGAGTATGAGTCAAGAAGGATATGGCGGCCGAACTATGTACAAGGTTACATGTTCTGACTGCGGTGCTGAGACTGAAGTGCCGTTCAAGCCTACGCAAGGCCGACCTGTCTATTGTAGAGCCTGCTACCAGAAACACAGACGATACTAGTCCGTTTCTGGTGTAATCCCTTTAGTTTCCTTTTCTTCTATTTCTGTAATTCGTTAAGCGTCCGTTCTCGGCTCCGAACTTTACGAGCGTAGGTTGAAATTGTTGAAATCCCAGGCTGCCAATTGGTGGCTGGGTTACAAATGGAATTCGAGAAGGTTGTCCGAAAGCGTAGAATGATTCGGAACTTCCAACCAACGTCTGTACCAAAGGAGGTTGTTGACAGAATTCTTGGGCTAGCGATACATGCACCGAGCGCCGGTTTCAGTCAAGGCTGGGCCTATGTTGTGGTACAGGGCGAGAGGTTAAGGAAACAAATAGGAGATCTGCAAGGGGAGACAGACTTCTATGCTAGTCGGCGTTTCCACAAGTTCGTGTCAGAAGCTCCGTTGCTAATCGTGGCCTGCGCGAGCGAGAAGATGTATCACGACCGGTATAGAGAACAAGATAAGCTGAAGCAAGATAGGACTGAGATTGAATGGCCCACGCCCTACTGGTACTTCGACATCGGCAGTGCATGCATGATAATCTTTCTCGCCGCCGTTAACGAAGGTTACGCCTCAGCTTTCACCGGTGTGTTCCGCGTTCAAGAGATGAAAAAGCTCCTTGCGATTCCAGAGCACTTCCACCCCGTTGGGGTCATTTCGATAGGTTTGGCTGCGGCGGATATCAAATCCCCTTCCCTGAAACGTGGCCGGCGGCCGCTCGAACAGATCGTACACCACGAACACTGGTAAAGCAAACTTGAATTTTCGACACGAGTTACCCTAACCACAATTGTGACTCATTCCTGAATCCTTAGGAAGTTTGAAAGATACTCCGTACCGCTCTCTGTGTCGAGAATGTCATCTTCTATCCGTATGCCCCCGAACTTTTGGCTGTAGATACCCGGTTCAACGCTGTGAACCATTCCAGGCTTTAGACGATCGTTCGACTCAACATGTAAGGCAGGTATCGGTTCATGTACCGCAACCCCGATCCCATGCCCAAGCCTATGTACCAAGCAGTCCGACAATCCATGTTTCTGAATTACCTCTATTGATCTCCGAGCTATCTCAGACGCGTTAACCCCAGGCCTTATGTCAGCTATCGCTGACTTTTCCGATTCGAGTACAGCTTCGAGAAGAGCGCGCTGTCTCTTGCTGGGTTTTCCCACGACGAAGGTCCTAGTCGTGTCAGAACTATATCCATCTGCCACTACATCGAGTTCCAACATCACCAGCTCTCCACGTCTCATCTTCCGTTTCGTATTTCCGACCACGTACTTGTAAGCCTCCGCCGTAGACGGTCCGGAAGCTACGAAAGCGCATGCAACAACGTGATTGGCACGAAACTTCATTACGCCCTGGGTGACGATCTCGTGTTCAATTCTTGAAGAGAGTTGAACTTCGGTCAATCCTGGCTTCAGGTTTTGTTCGAATGTCTCCAATCCAACGCGAGCTATTCGGTTGACCTTCCTCATCGCAACAACTTCACCTACCGTCTTTACAGATCTGGCTTGGACGAGGAGAGGAGAAGCGTTTTTCAATTCATAGCTGGCGAGTCGGTTCTTGAGGACGGTTGTGGTCTTTTCTCCAACAACCATCATCTCATAACGTAGCGGTGTCCCAAGGAAATGCTCCCACTCTTGTTCGATTCCGATCGTGCCAGACCCGATCCCTAAGTCCATTAACGCTTTCTGAACCTCGTTAACTCCTACTGTCAGTGAGTCGCCGAGGTGTTCGTAAGTTTCCCACTTGTACAACCTCACATTCTCCACCCACGTCTCCGGCATCGTTTCCCCTAAGGGATGAACTAGAATGGGGTCGCGGTCAAGTGGGAGGATCAAATAGGTTAAGCCCCTTCCGGGCCATGCATCAGAAATGTATGAGACATTCTCAGGTATGCGAAGCACAAGACCGCTAAGCCCTTCAAGTCGCATTGCATTACGGATCCGTTCGAGTTTTTTCTCATCTCGACTCACAAGGTGCACCAACTGACAGTTTGTGGTCTTCTGTGGAAATAAGAGGTTTCCCGAAGAAGGCAATTCAGATAGGTTCCGTCGCGGGTGAGGATTCTACATGGTCCAAAATTGTCCTGAATCCAGGTTTCGCCTTCTGTCATTGCTTTAATATTCCGCTGCTATTCTTCGCTCTGTGAGTCAGACTTGAAGTATCGTCGTCTCGGCAGCGCCGGTTTGAAGGTCAGTGAATTATCGCTGGGTGCATGGGTTACGTACGGAGGCCAAGTTGGTGAAGAGGCGGCTCTGAAGTGTATGTCCGCGGCCTATGAGGCAGGGGTTAACTTCTTCGATAACGCTGAAGCATACGCGGGCGGAAATGCAGAAACTGTCATGGGCAACGTTTTGAAGAAAGCTCGATGGCCCCGAGAGAGCTTTGTGGTGTCGAGCAAGGTTTTCTGGGGTGGCGAAGGGCCGAACGACCGAGGGTTATCACGAAAACACATTTACGAAGCATCCCGCCGATCCCTGAAGCGGTTGCAGCTCGATTATCTAGATCTCTTCTTCTGCCATCGCCCCGACCCAACTACGCCGATTGAAGAGACGGTACGAGCGATGGACGATTTAATTCACCAAGGTTTAGTTCTTTACTGGGGAACCTCGGAATGGAGTGCAGCTGACGTAATGCGGGCCCACGCGATAGCGCGTGAGCAGGGCCTTACTCCACCGCAAATGGAGCAGCCACAATACAACATGCTCCACCGAGACAGGGTTGAGAAAGAGTACTTACCCCTATACCGGGAAATCGGGTTGGGCACTACGATCTGGAGCCCGCTAGCATCAGGGCTTCTTACCGGCAAGTACAACAGTGGTATCCCGACTGGCACTCGGGCCTCCCTTCAAGGCTACGAATGGCTCAAAGAGTATGTTCTCACGCCACAGAACATTGAAAAAGTCAAGAAGTTGGAACCAATCGCGAAGTCGCTAAATTGCACGTTGGCTCAACTAGCTTTAGCCTGGTGCCTCAAGAACCCGAACGTAAGCACCGTCATCACCGGTGCGACCCACCCAGAACAGGTCAATGAGAACATGAAGGCTGAGGGAATGGTTCAGAATCTCAGTTCAGAGGTTATGGAAAGGATAGATGGCGTTCTTGGGAACAAACCAATCTTCGAAGAAGACTAGTCTCAACCAGAAAACGAATCGAGAAGCCCACGAAGCTTCTTGAAATCCTCCTCCATAACCTTCCTCAACTGGAACGTGTAGAGAGCCGCAGCTGGATGATACATGGGAAAGATTGTTACGTGTCCGTGCTCAAATGGTATCCCATGTAAGTCTGTCACCGATTTGTCAGATTCCATTAACGAGTGGATGGCGGAATTTCCCATTGGGCAGATAATCCGAGGAGTAAGCAGGTTGATCTGTCGGTCTAGGTAAGGTCTACATGCTGCCGTCTCATCTTTTCGTGGAGGCCTATTCTTCGGAGGCCTGCATTTGACAACATTCGTAATGTAGACATCCTCCCGCCTCAAACTGACTGATGCGAGGAGTTCAGTCAACAGTTTTCCGGCAGCTCCGACGAACGGTCGGCCTTGAACGTCCTCTTGTTCGCCAGGCGCTTCTCCTACGAAAATGACTCTCAATCTTTTCGATCCTTCGCCTGGAACAGCGTTTGTTCTAGTCTCACACAGCGGGCATTTCGTACAAGCAGCTACTTCGCTTGACACTTTGACAAGTGAATCCTGAGTTTGCGTCACTATCAACTCTTCTAAATGGGCTGGAATCGAGGTGTTGTAACTTGGTGTTGGCAACGCACGGTATATATTGCACTTTTCAGTCACACATAGCGAATTCCTATCAAGTGGTTCACCGATGCCGATCACTGATGTCGTGAAGAAGCAACTCGCCCAGAAGGTCAGATTGCATTACAAGGTTTGCAGGGACTGTGGGGCGCGGAACCCAGAGGCCTCTAACAGGTGCAGGAAATGCCACGGCCACAACTTGCGTGCGAAGAAACGCGAACTCGGAGCAAAGTAACTCTTCTCACTTCCCGTTCAACTTCATAAACGCATTCCAGCGTAGCGGCTGCAAACATACTCACAGAGGTAGTTTGCAGTGAATACCCGTTACGAAAAAATCACGTAGAAGGGAATGGATGGGGGAGTGAGGCTAGGCGATTCCCATCTGGGCCTTAGCTTCTTCACTCATCTTGTCTGGGCTCCATGGTGGGTCCCAGACCAGTTCTACCTTGGCGTCTTTCACGCCGTTCATCGCTTTGATTTTTGCCTTTACTTCTTCCGCTATCATTCCGCCCATCATGCAGCCAGGGGCTGTCAGAGTCATTTTGATTCCAATGTTACCGTCATCATTGAGGTTTATGCCATAGACCAGGCCGAGGTCCCAGATGTTGATGGGGATTTCCGGGTCGTAGCACTCCTTGAGCACCGTTATGACTTCATCCTTAGTGACCAACTTATGATTCACCTCTCGTCTAGACAAGACTAGTCGCGGTTCGCTTCCCTATTAATCTTAGTCTGGTCGATTCAGGCTGCCTTCTGTTCGGACCATGCAATCGGCATAGCCCCGGGTATTGGTTCAAGGAGGCTGGTAGCGTTTACCCTGATGGCTCTGGTGACATCCTCGAACAGGGGGTTGCTATAATCTTCTATCTTGCCCTCGTCCGCCAACCTTGCGATGTCAGGGTCTATTGGGATCGCTCCAAGGTAGGGTATGCCTGCCTTTTTCGCTGCCTCAGGCGCCTTGCTTCGGCCGAAGACCTCCATCCTCTCCCCACAGTGTGAGCATATTACGTAACTCATGTTCTCAATCAGGCCTAGAATCTTCACTGCGTTCAGTTGCTCACTCAGAGTCTTGGCCATGTTGATTGCCTTCGCCACTACCATCAGCGCCAAATCCTGAGGCGTCGTAACGACAATCACTCCCTGCAACGGAAGCGATTGGAAGACCGTCAGGGGGGCATCGGACGTGCCTGGGGGCAAGTCTGTTAGGAAGAAGTGTAAGTCGCCCCACTCGATGTCTTGGAACATTTGTCGGATGACGCTGTTGATGATTGGGCCGCGCACGATCACTGGCATTTGTGGTTCTTCGAGGATCAAACTCATCGAAACAACTTTGATTCCAGTGCGCGTAACTGCGGGCAACACGTGTTTGTCCGCCGTGACGAAGAGTGGGCCCTTCAACCCGAACATCTTTGCTATGCTTGGCCCTGTGATGTCAGCGTCAAGAATGCCTACTTTGTAACCTAGCCTAGTTAACTCGACTGCTAGAAATGCGGTGACGAATGACTTGCCTACGCCGCCCTTCCCGGACATTATTGCGAGTACGTTTCGGATACCTTTCCGCTCAAGGCGGTTGATTCCGGGCGGCATCGTCGAACCTGGCTTCTGTGCCTGAGCCGCTGCCATCTGACCTTGTATCTTGGCGCGTAACTGTCCGAGTTCTTCCTTGGTCATGACCGTGGTCTCGACGTTAACAGTCTTGACGCCTGGGAGTTTGGTCACCGCCTTTTCAACGTCGTTCGATATTGTTTTTGAGAGCGGGCAACCGCCAACGGTCAGTGCGATGAGAACCTTGACAGTGCTTCCTTGAATCTCAACGCCCTTGACCATTTGTAGGTTCACGATGGAAATGTGAAGTTCTGGGTCAATGACATCCTTCAGCGATGCCATTACTTGGTCCTTTGAAACCACCGACTCTACTCCTCGCTTTTCGCAATCAGCGAAGAGCGGGCAGATAATAACCGTTGTTGATTCTTCAGTTCCCTGAATCTTGTCTGTCGGTAACGAGGCCTAACATTCGCGGGTTGCGCTTTACAATTGCGTTTCCCGCGTTGGTCAAATCAAATGGTCTCTAACTGGAACGCGAAGATCTCATCAAGCAGTCATGGTAGCAGCCTTTCTGGAGTTCTCGGGAAGAGCGTCGTCTCCCTGATGTTCTCTTTTCCAAGAAATGTCATCGTAAACCTCTCGATTCCCAGACAGAATCCACCGTGTGGTGGGACACCGAACTTGAATGGCTCGGTGAACCACTTCATCCCTTCGGAGTTGATCTTCTGCTCCATTAGTTGTGCCATGATCTTGTCGTAACGGTGTTCTCGTTGGCCACCTGACGATTGCTCTATGCCTCTATATACGAAGTCGACGCTCCGCGCCCATTGTGGATCCTCATCAACCCGCATTACGTAGAACGGTTTGACTTTCGACGGATACCTGTTGATAAAGAAAGCATCTGTCTTGTGTTTCTCATTAACATGTTTTGCAAGTATGCTTTCGCCTTCCTTCCCAACCTCATTACCGCTAGTAACTTTCCTCCCATACTCCTCTAGGATTTCGTAAATCTGAGGGTAACGCATCTCAGGAAACGGTGTCTTAGGGAGTTTCACTTCAACATTCAATACTGCTAGTTCGCGGGAGCAGTCTCTTTCAACCTTCTTCAACGCTGCGACCGCCACTTCCTCCTCGACTCGCATCATGTCTGTTTCGTCATTCATGAAACCAAACTCAACTGCCAAGCCTCTGTGCTCGCAGAGGTGCTGTGTCGTGTGGGATAACTCCGCCCTCCAGTTCGGGCCGAGATCGTAGATCTTATCGAAGCCAGCTGCAATGCACAACTGCCTATGCAATTGAGGGTCCTGACGCAAGTATGCTTCTTTTCCGAAGTAGTCGGTTTTGAAAACTTCAGACCCGCCCTCGGACGTGCCGCCCAGCAAGCATGGAGTAAAGACTTGGAGGTAGCCGTTTTGTTTCAGGTATTCCAACATTCCTTCTACCAATTTGGATTGTATTTGGAATATTGCAAGGTTTTCTGGTCTCCTAAGGTCCATGACTCGCCAGTCGAGGCGGGCGTCGAGATTTGATTCGATTTTTCCTGACATGTCGAGCGGAGCGGTTGCTTGCGCTTTGGCGATCAACTCAATTTTCGTTGGTGTTATTTCTGAACCTACCTTTGCAATTCGTTTCTGCACTGGTGTACCTTCAACGGCGATAACATCTTCCTTACTGAGCTTCTCTGTGGCCTGGATGATTTCAGGTGAAGCACTCGATTTTGAGATAGTGACCTGTGCGACACCGCCCCTATCTCTTAGCCAGATGAACCTTATCCGAGCAAGGTCCTTGATGTCATGAACCCAGCCCGCTAGAACGACTGTGCCTTCAGCGTTCTCGATTTCGTTCGTGTAGTGCGTCCGTTTCAGCAAGAAAACTACCTTTCCGCATGCCCGGTTCTCTAATAGGTAATGCTTCCTAATTTATGGTAAGCTTTGGTCGTTTGATGAGTTTCGCAATTTCGCCGGGTTTGAGTGCGATCCTAATCCCCGCAGCTCTGAGTGACTCTATCTTGGTCTCAGCCGTCCCAGCTTTTCCTGTAATTATTGCACCTGCATGGCCCATTCTCTTTCCTGCCGGCGCCCCACGCCCGGCGATGTAGGCTACGATGGGTTTGGGATACTTCGTCTTATTGACGTATTCAGCCGCCATCTCCTCAGCATTGCCACCAATCTCGCCGATCATTGCGATGGTTTTGGTTGCAGGGTCTTTTCTGAACATCTTGAATACTTCAACAAAACTCATGCCGACTACAGGGTCTCCACCCACACCAAGGCATGTTGATTGCCCCAGGCCAGCGTTGGTGAGGCTTGCTGCAATTTCGTAAGTTAGAGTTCCGCTCCTGGACACTAACCCGACCTTTCCCGGCTTGAAGATGTGGCTGGGCATGATGCCTAGCTTGCATTGAGCTGGCGTGATGATTCCAGGAGTGTTGGGGCCGATGATCGTGGTGCCCTTCTGTTTCGCGATTTCCATGATCAAGATTTCGTCCTTGACAGGGATGCCTTCGGTGATGACTATGATGGGGTTTAGGTTTGCAGCTATCGCCTCAAGTGTTGCATCTTTAGCATAAGGCGCTGGCACGAAGATAATTGACGCGTCGGCGTCCACCTTCTCAATTGCTTCTTGCGCTGTATCAAACACGGGCACTCCGTGAACTTCTTGGCCACCCCGTCCAGGGGTGACTCCAGCTACGATCTTTGTACCGTATTCGAGCATTAATTGTGTGTGGAATTGTCCTTGCGAACCAGTTATTCCCCACACAACCGCCCTGGTCTTACGCCCTACAAGAATCGCCATGCTAAGTGGCCCCTGAAATCAGAGATACGGCTTTCGCGGCCGCTTCTTCCATACTGTTCAACGATGGGATGTTGGATGCGGCAAGAATCTTCTGTCCCTCTTTTTCGTTGGTGCCAACCAGCCTTATGACCATAGGTATGGTTATGCCCATCTTTTTCTGAATGTTCAGAATGGCTCGGGCTACGTCGTCGCAGCGTGTGATTCCTCCCATGATGTTGATGAGAAGCACCTTCACTTTTGGGTTCGCGAGTACGATCTCCAGTGCAGCCGTGATCCTTTCCTCGCTGGCACCTCCTCCCACGTCGCAGAAGTTGGCAGGTTTGCCCTTGTAGTCAATGATCATGTCCAAGGTTGCCATTACCAGGCCAGCGCCGTTTCCGATTATTCCAACGTTTCCTTCGAGTTCGACGAAGGCAAGGCCTTTTTCTCGCGCCTTGATTTCGAGTTCGGTCATGTCTGGTTCATACGTCTTCGAGCGTTCGAGGAATTTCTTCTGTCTGAATAGTGAGTTGTCGTCTACGAGAATTCTGAGGTCTGCGGGAACGATTTCTCCCGCCTTTGTCTCGATCAGGGGGTTCGATTCGATAAGCTCCCCATCGCACTGAAGCATGATTTGGTAGAGTTTACTGACTATACCCGCGACCTGAGTCATCTGCTCTCCCGAATAGCCTAGTTGCTTTGCAACTGTTCTACCTTCGAATTCCTGCAAACCCAGTATGGGATCAATTCTGTATCGGATGATTTTTTCTGGATGTTGCGCAGCAACCTCCTCGATGTCGACTCCTCCCTCCCTTGAGCAGAGGATGGTGTAACATTTGGATCCTCGATCAACAACTATACTCACATAACGTTCGTACCTGCTCGCAAGCGCCTCTTCCACGAGCACTTTTGCAACTTTTTCCCCTTTCACAGTCATAGAGAGGATCACTTGCGCAACCCGTTCTGCTTCTTCAGGGCTGGATGCTGGTTTGATTGCTCCAGCTTTGCCTCGGCCGGCCACGAGAACTTGTGCCTTAATCATCGACGGCCGACCTAATTTCAAGTAAGCTTCCCTTGCCTCGGCCGGTGTCGATGCGACAAATCCGCTTGGAACTGGCAGACCGTATTGCCGTGCGATCTCTTTCGCCTCATATTCGAAAAGTTTCAACCTCAAATACCATCCCGAAACGTTACGTGGCACTAGACTGAGGGTTCGGTAATAAAATAGCTTCAGCTTCTAAGGGTTTGACTTGAAACGAGTTTTGTTAGTCACTCGTATATTTCTTGACCAAATTGTTCAAATATGTTGCGCGTTTTCGTCCTGTGAGATGACGCTGGTTTCGCGAGCGCGGAGCTGGTTGACGAACTGTAGGATTCAGATAATAGTTGAGAGTGAATGGTAAAGACGATTCTGGATGCATTTTGCGTGAAGTCTGGTATCCTCTGCCGTAGGTGCGAGGAGAAGCTTGAGAAAGGGCAGATCACGGAGTTAGATCTGAAAGTAATCCAGCGCATGGTAGAATTGGAGAAGGAATATCCTGTTCTTCAGGACGTCACTTACCACCGTTCTGTTGAAGCCGACGGAATGATGGCTGTTCTAGTTGATAGGAAGGACATTCCGAGATTGCTTGGAGGGGGGGCGAAAATCGTCAAAGACCTTGGCGAGACGTTCGGCAAGCGCGTTAAGTTGATCAGCTATGGTGGCGACGATCGAGAGTTCCTTGAAGATCTCTGTAGTCCCCTTTCGATTCTGACCATAAACACGATCTGGATTCCAGATGGTAGCACGGAGACTAAGGTTATTCTTACTGGCCGACAGCCCCGTAATATGCCTGTGGACCTTGATAAAGTGAAGACGATTGCTCACGAACTCAAGGGTATGACCCTTAGAGTTGAATTCGAGCGCGCCTACTAGCCCGTTATTTCGAATATCTTTCCTCTCAAGGGGATTTCGATCTCCGCTGTGTCTGCGAGGTACTTGGCGTAAAGGCCTGGGTACTCTGTGTGAATGGGGAATAACCTACGAGGTTTGATTTTTTCGATGCTCGTCTTCAGCTCGCTGGGCATTATGTGGCCTGAGCAATGTATGTGATACATCGGTAGACCAAAATGGTCCAGCCAATTCCTTAACCTCTCAAACTCGAACTCTTGCTCCTCGTTGAACGGTTCTGACGTTGAGAGCACAAATACGCTTCCTGCATCCGGCCTAATGTCAACTAGCTCTTTGAAGTCAGGCATCGAGAAGGCGACGACGAACCTTCTCTGGTCTCTGCGTAATTCTTCGCTGTCGATCGTTCTGGCTTTCTCCATGACCTTTTCTTCCCAATCGTAATACCTCTTTTTCGCTCTCCTGAATACCGCTATGTTGTCATCTCTTTCAAGCGGATTGGGTAGGTTCAGGTTTGGGTCGGATGATAGTTGATTGAGAAGGTACGCCTGTTTCAACGAGATTGCAAGCACTCTATTATTCTCCTTAACCACTTGGAAAAAGGTGCGAATTCTATCTACGTCAACATTCGAGAAATTAGCTAGAACTAGGTTCTTTGTGTTGGAAACCAACTGGTTTAGTTTCGACTTTACTTCGCCTTCGCTGGTTACTTCGCCACCTAGGATGTTCGTTCCTTCAGCGAGAAGGATTCTAGGCTCGGACTTGGCGGCTAGGTCGAGGAAGTCGCCGGTCAGCTGTGGTTTTGTTCCATGCAATCTTAAGTCGGCTGTGTAAGCGACGGTTCCTTGCGAGGTTCTTACGATGAAACCATATGCCCCGGGGATGGAGTGGTCTACATGGCAGGGGGTTACTTCAATGGTGCCAATCTTAACCGTCTTGCCAGTTCTGAATGTTTCAAAGTGAATTCCTCTAATGTCTGACTCGAAATGCCTAACCCTTGTTGCGGCTACTGATTCTAGTATTTGTGCGCACGTTTCGCCGCAGTAAATTGGAATCTCTCGTTTCAGGAATGAGATGTAGCCCCAGTGGTCGCCGTGGGCATGGGAGAGGAATACTGCGTTGATAGACGGTGCAGATTCTTCGAATGCGTAAATTCCCTTTATGTCTGGTAGTATCCCAAACTCAAGTAAATCCCTCTCATCGCCAGGGGAGAGAATTGGGTCAACGAAGAACCGGCGTCGGTCGGCGTAGCTCATTCCGAAATCAAGCATAATTCGAGAGCCTTTGTTCTCGACGAGAATCTTGTTTCCACCGATCTCGCCCACGCCCCCGTAGAAGGTTACGCCAGTTGGGCCGCTCGGCATCCATGAACACCATGAGTCTGAGGGATGGAGCCTACTTAAAACAACTGAATGCTAGATCACACTCTGTTTCACGAAGAGTTATGAGCCTCTACTCATCGCATGCTTGGATTCGTGATAACGTTGCTTAGGGCGGTCTTTCTCGATCTCGGTGACACGTTGGTGCATCTAGATCGCCCATGGGAAGATGTCTTCCACGCAAACCTGCAACAACTCTACACGTATCTGGCCAAGCAGGGTTTGACACTGGATTCAGAAAAATTCGCGAAAACATTCGTCACACAATTCGACGATGTCTCAGACCAATCCAGCCTACACAAAATCGAGATTCCGATGGAGGAGATCATCTCAAGCGTCCTCACAAAATCCGGTCTACAACCTCATAGCATAGACCTACCAACGAATGCCATGATTGAGTTCTTCAGGCCTGAAATTGAGGCTTGGCAGGTTTACCCCGATACAATCGAAACATTAACCGCACTTGAGAAGCGGGGTTACGCGATGGGCGTAATCTCAAACGCAAAGAGCGACTACGCTGTCCGCGCGATATTGCACCGACGTAACCTAGACGGATTCTTCAAGACCATTGTAAGTTCCGCTGCTTTGAGAATAAGGAAGCCACGTCCGGAAATCTTCACACGAGCTTTGAACTCTGTGGGCGTCAAGCCGTCTGATGCAATTTTTGTTGGTGACTCGATGGAAGCTGACGTGGCAGGTTCAAAAAATATTGGGATGCGTTCAATACATTTGCTTCGCAAACCAATAGAAAGCAATCACTTGACGAACCCGGACGCGAGCGTGACAAGTCTTGCCGAAGCGGTCAAGATCATCATGAACTGGTCAGAGGGTTCCGCAAACTAACGCTCCATATTGATTAACAAAAGCTCATGAATCCACTGAGTGAAGTTCTAAGCTTCGTTAAGAGGAAAACCATTTGGATATTTTTCGATCCTTGTGCTCCTGGGCTTCGGCTTTCATCCACCTGAACTGCCGTTCCACGACCACTCTACTTCCTTTAACAGCCATCAACCGTTTGGGCTTGAGGAGGGGGTGGAATCTGATCCCTACGTGGGACCAGACGCCGAAACCGTTTTGTTTGAATTTGCCGAAATATGGGCTTGATGTTGCGCGATTACGATCAGCGACGAGTACAACAAAGTTGAACGCTTTCGCGTAGCAGCGGCACTGGTCTAGCCCGCGCTTTATGGAGTCTTTCCGTGACTTGTATTCAAAGGCCCAATAGTCTTGGCCTTTGAGAGCCGCGACGTCTACCCAACAATGCTTGGCGTCGGGGCAGTATACTTCCTCTGGATGCACCTTGAATCCTTCGGTTTGCAGGAAAGAGATCAGCTGTTTTCGTGCTGCAGAGTACTTTGGATGTTGGGCTGACATGTCCAAATTTTCTCAGCAGCGGTTGTAGAACTTTTTCGATGCCTTTTGGTTCTTGTACGAGTTTAGAAGTCGTGGATTTGTCAATCTTCGCGCCTAATTTAACACGTATCTTTTGTTCTTCTGCATTGAGCACAAATTCTGGAGAAGCAGTTTTTGTCCCGCGTAACCTCGTCACCTTGAGCGCCTCCTAGGGGCGCGGATTTAACTCAAAGCAGTAATTGAGAGTGGGAGAGTTTAGTCAAAGAAACCAGGGAGTTCCGCAATGCAGGCCTTAACGGTATTGGCGCTTCTAATCCCAACTGCAGCGGTAATCGTCGCTCTCGTGACCTTTCGGTTTCTTCTATACCCCTTGTTCCCGCAGCTAAATCCAATAAGAAACGCGACGCGGCTCGACCTTAAGGGTAATTCTCTCTTCATTTCAGACCTGCACCTAAGGGCCGGTCAGCCGTTCGCGTACACTGCGGCTGTGCATGAGCTTCTGGAACGCCGTCGCGTCTCGAATTTAATTGTTGATGGCGACCTATTCGATTCACCCGGAGACGCGCGGAAGATGTTGGATAAAGCTGCGTCGCCTTCGATTGGTGATATACTTGGTTTGGATGATTTACCTCTAAAAGTGTTCTTCGTGGATGGTTCGCCCCCTCATGATCCTTCGCCAGAAGAGCGTGCGCTCTTTGATGGGTCCCCCCTCATACCGGTTGGACGATGTGCAATCTTAAGCATCAATGGTATGCGGGTTGTGGCCTATCATGGGCACGACCTAAGTCTGAAAGGAGCAGTAGGCCACGGTTGGGACAGATTCATTTCGCGGCTGAGTTTGGAGAGGGCCTGGAAGCACCTAGCCGGTGTCCCTGGTCAAGACTGGGTAATTTTCGGCCACACTCACATACCAGGAATCGATGCGAAGCACAGAGTTGCGAATTGCGGAGGATGGCAACCTAAGGGATTCTTGGTTCATCCCGCACGCACAGGCATTTACATTTCACCAGAAAATGAGTCGATAGAGATCGTTAAGTTTGGGTGAGCGAACCGTACTTCCTAAGAATTTCAGTTGGCTTATTGAATCTAAGCTAGCAGGCTGCGGTAGGCCAGAGTCCGAAGCTGAACTGAATGGATTGACGCATGAGGGGATCAAAGCTATTGTCTCCTTGACTGGTACACCGCTCTACCCAGAACCTGTCAATCGGTTAGGCTTTGCATATCTTCACTCTCACGTCTCTGGAGCGCCATCGTCTGTTCAACTTCACGAGATCATTCAATTCATTGAAGAACAGAACGCTCAATCAAAACCTGTAGTTGTGCATTGCGCCGAGGGTATGGGAAGAACGGGGACGGTGTTAGCAGCTTACATGGTCTACAATGGACTGACCGCGGATGACGCTATCAGCAAGGTGAGGGAAAAGCGTCCAGGTTCGATCCAGAATTTGGATCAGGAGAACGCGATTCGCGTGTTCGAAAGAACTTTGAGGCCCAAATGAAGCTCGAGATCGGAATTATTTTTCGGGAAGACCTGTCGAAGCTTAAATAGAACGCGGGCGTGTTTCACGCGTTCCAAGGAGTGGCCAAAATGTCGCAACCCCCAGCATACGGGAGAGCCTCACAGCAAGTTGCACTCAAGCAGATCGACAAGTATGTCTGGGAGATCCCGAAAGACTCTCAACCAGGAATGCAGGTACCAGGCAGAATCTACGCCGACGATGCACTGATCGGGAAGATGCGGACAGATGCCACACTTCAACAGTGCGCGAACGTCGCAACCCTCCCAGGTTTATACAAGTGGGCTATTACAATGCCAGACGGCCACGAAGGATACGGTTTCCCAATCGGAGGAGTGGCCGCGAGCGACTACGACGAGGGCGTCGTAAGCCCCGGTGGGATCGGTTATGACATAAATTGCGGCGTCAGGCTGATCAGAACTAATCTGATGGAGGCAGATGTTCGCCCGGTTTTGGGCAAGTTGTTGGATGTTATGTTTGTGAATGTTCCGTCGGGTTTGGGCAGTCGTGGAAAGGTTGGGAGGCTTGCTTCTGGTGACCTTGAGAAGGTTACGAGAGAGGGGGTTGAGTGGGCTGTTGCCCACGGTTATGGTTGGGCTGAGGATCAGAAACACTGTGAAGAGAATGGATGTATGGAAACCGCTAACCCGGACAAGGTTTCCGGGGTTGCGAAACAACGTGGCGCACCGCAGCTTGGCAGCTTAGGAAGTGGCAACCATTTCCTTGAGATAGAAAAAGTTGACAAAATCTTCGACCAGCCGGTAGCCGAGAAACTTGGAATAAGGAAAGAAGGGCAAGTTCTTGTTCTCGTCCATACCGGCAGCAGAGGCTTCGGCTACCAAGTCTGTAGCGACTATCTCCGAGTCATGGAACACGCGATTCAGAAATATGGAATCAAGCTGCCCGACAGGCAACTAGCTTGCGCGCCGGCGAAGAGCAATGAGGTTGAAGACTACATCGGCGCTATGTCCTGTGCGGCGAATTTCGCATGGTCGAACAGACAGATGATAACCCACTGGACCAGGGAATCATTTGAGAAGACGTTTGGAAAATCGGCTGACCAGCTCGATATGGGCTTGATCTATGATGTGGCACACAACATTGCGAAAATCGAGGAACACTCGGTCGAAGGTGGAATGAAGAAAGTGTATGTTCACAGGAAGGGAGCAACTAGGGCGTTTCCGCCAGGGCACCAGGCCATACCGCCAGAGTACCGGGACATAGGGCAGCCAGTTCTCATTCCAGGGAGTATGGGAACAGCATCATGGGTTCTTATCGGTGCACCGAAGTCAATGGAGCTTAGCTTCGGGACGACTGCACATGGAGCGGGGAGGTTCATGAGTCGGACTGCGGCGAAAAGGAGGAACCCTGCGCGAGCCGTCGAGGATTTGCTCGCGAAGAAAGGAATCATGATCAGAGCGCAAAACATTGGGACCGTGAGCGAGGAGGCCCCCGAAGCTTACAAGGACGTCGACAGCGTAGCGGAAGTCAGCCACCAACTTGGCATAGCAACCAAAGTCGCCCGCCTTACTCCAATCGGAGTAACCAAAGGCTAGCTAACTTATCGAACCTTAGTGCTGAGACGCACTTCGTTTTTTCAAATGTTCGGGGACTTGACCTTTCTGCATCATCTCCTTGCCGCGTCTTAGGATTGGACTGTTAGGGTTAATGTCAAGCGCCCTTCGGATCGATTCTGTTGATGCGAGTGGGTTCCCGGAAAGGTATTGGGCCCATGCTAGGTTATACCATGCGTATTCATTGTTCGGGTTAAGCCTCGTAGCCTGATTCAGCACTGCCAATGCCTCGTTCGCCCTGCCGAGGTCTATTAGCGCCCAGCCTTTGCTCGTGAGTGCGATGTCGTCGTTGGGGTTTAGTGATAATGCTCGTTCAGCAAACTCCAGAGCCAGCTGTGAGTACTTCCACGCTTTGTGGAGATTCGCCAGTTTGTTGAGCGCGTAGGCTTTGAGTGCAATGGCCCGGCTGTTCTCAGGAGAGGATTTGATTATGCCATTCAGCTTCAGAATAGCTTCCTCTATCCTATTCTTCCCATAAATCAAGTCGAAGACTTCGTTCCGAAGGTCTTTGGTGACCATGAGCAACCCTACGCGAAAGCCCAGCTATTCAGCATATTTGAAGAATAACCGTCCTTGAAGTCGAAACTAAAGTCGTGGAGACTTTCATACAGCACCTCAATGCTCTAATTCGTTTACTGTGAGGGGAAAACGCAATAAGGTGCCCGAGGGAGCATGCGAGCAAACAGGTTTAACACGATTCGACGTTTCCTTACCGAAGAAAGAGGGGACTCGGCCTCGTCTAAGGAAGGTAAGGGTCGGATCGGATATGTACCTGTGATGGCAGCCTGCGCCAGCCTAAGACAGAGAGCACGATTCTAGTATGTGCCCGGTGCGGCGGACGCATTATCAGTTAATCGACTAGCCGTCTTGACGGTCTTTCTCGACTGCAAAACCGACGCAAGCAACTTATGAACAACCAGGTTCCAATAGCCAGTTCATCCCGCTAGGTATGGAGGATTTGTGGCTTGGATGTTGAGAAGTTCGCGCAGGAAGCATTCAGACGAGACGCCAAGCTTCGATATGTGGGAATTGTAGACAACCAATTTCACATTCTCCTCTCGAAGATGAGAGAAGGTGTCCCGAGCGTAACGGCTGCGGAAGACGACCGCAATTTCATTCAACTTATGCCGCCCATTCTCGTTGAGGCTGCAGAGAAGCTCCAACGAATACTTGGCGACTTAGAGTCTGTGACGATGAGATATGAGAAAGTTCTTCTCGTATTCTTCAGGGTCAAGAAGCTCGTCGTAATTCTAAGCTACGACCCGAAGGTAACGACGCCGTTCGTTAGCGCAGTTTCAGACCTTATACGAATGCTGGGAGCAACTTACCTCGGCGAATAAACTCGCTACTACGAGAAAATGGGTTTAAGGTTCGTAGACTAGCCTCGAAAACGGTTCATGCTCTCAATAACGGAAGAGATGGAGAAGGCATTAGAGAAAGAACGTAATAAAAGAAAGGCGGGCACAATCCCAGAAACCACTAGAGTCACTCTGAGTGAAGCCCAGTCCGTTCAGAAAATTGAGCACAAAACATGAACTAAGACGGCGGCAAGAAGATGGTTGGATACTGGAAGGGGAAGAACGAATCCTATCGTTCAGAGTTAATACTTTCCAAGGAGTGCTTGACCATCTTTACTCTATGGCGGGGTCTAAGGTAGGAAAGACCGTTCTTAACCAGATTGGGCAAGATATGGGACGCGCAGCATTCGATTACTCAAAGAATGATATAACCTCAGAAGATCACTGGAAAATTTTGGATGAAGTTCTGAGCGTGCGCGGTTGGGGCAGGTGTGTTAGCGTTAACAGAATCAATGACGCACCCTATGTCACATATGCTTACACGATAAGTGACTGCCCAATATGCTTCAACCGGAAAGCCACGGAACCCATGTGCGATATTGTTCGTGGGATCGTCACGGGATGGCAAGAATCCGTCATAGGGAGAAAGGCTGAATCCAGTGACGAAACGCGTTGTGTAGCTACTGGTGCTAAATTCTGTATTTTCCATGTGTCATTCAAGGATTGAGGCGTTCATAGCAGAATGGTGGACAAACAAGGTAGGAACTCGACCTGAGCACATCCGTGATCTACGCATGGACGGGACGGTTCACAACAACAAGATGGAAAGAATGAACGTAGAGCTTCGAGACAGAGAGCGAGTTATGAGAACGCTAGAGAAGCCCGATACCCCAATTCTGAAGGGAATGCAAATTTACCATAACTATGTCAGACCGCGCATGGCACTTGACGGCAAGACACCTGCGGAAGCAGCAGGAATCAAAGTTGACGGAGAAAACAAGTGGTTGACAATCATTCAGAATGCTAGCGCTAAATACAAAGAACAAAAGCAGTGAAGTTAGAGGCAATTCAGATTTGAAAGGATTGACAAGCAAACAACATCTCTTCGCGCGAGTGCTGCTAGTAATTGCCATTGCAAATACGGTAATCTTCTACGCTCTCTTGAGGAACCCTCAACTCGTAACGTGGCAGTTCGCTTTTGCCGCGACTGCTATGACCCTCATATCGCTTACGCTGAATCTAGAATTTTGGTGGAAGTACCAACGCAAATGAAATTGACGCTTCTTTATGAGAAAGTCATGCCTATCCTGAAGCGTACGGATTCTCCTATTCTATCAGGCTACAGAATTTACCACAACTACATACGACCACACATGGCACTTGACGGGGCAACACCCGCTGAGCGAGCAGGAATCAAAGTTGAAGGCGAAAACAAGTGGCTAACAATAATTCAGAACGCTTCACGCAAAAAGTCTTAAGCTACGAGCCTCAGATTCTTTCAGAATTAAGTTGCCGATTTCTAGCGTTGAGTTTGAGAAAGGTAGACCGATCAAAAGACTAGAAGAGCAAGTTCTCAGGTTTCTCACCGAAAGGCGAGGACAAGCCTACACCATTATGGAGATTGTTGACGAGCTTACCCAACCCCGAATAGAAGACTTCCCAAAAGTTATGAGATATGGGCCGCTCCTGACATCAGTACAAGTGGTTTTAGACAACTTGATGGGGAAAGGAGAGGTTCTAGGCAAAGTCGTTGAACCGAGTAGCGGTAGGTACGATACCGTTTATTTTGCAAAGGCTTAGAGTGAATATCAAACGGTTTGCCGCGTCTTCCCGTACCAAACGTAGACTACGTTATTTCAGCCCTTGATACAGCAACCAAAGCCTTAGACCGACAGTGAACGCCATATACCTATATAGCCAGAAGTATATATGTGTGGAGAGATGGACCATAGCATGGCAAGTATTAGGATGGAAAAATCGACGGATGGACTCCATTGTCAGCATGAGTATGCTGACGATAACGCGTGGAAATGCGGGAAATGCGGCTACCAAATTCTCCCCGACCTTATTGGAAAGATTGCTGAAACCGGTTCGGGAAGAATAATGTCCACAAATGTGTAACAAGAGCGAAGCTAGGGTTGGGTAGACTCTACATTGTACTCTCAGACGAAGTTGAGCGGCGAGTGCGAATCGAAGTTGTAAAGAGACTTGGTGGCAAGAAAGGCGATCTAAGCGGCGCGATAGAGGAAGCTATCAAAGACTGGCTGAAAAAGGCACCCTAGCACTCTGATCCAGAACGCAAATTGTGGTCAATCTGCGCACAACCGCGACCAGAATAAGGCTATTGGGTAAGCAATAACGCTATTCAGCAGTTTTCCAGTGTGTCAGAGCGATTCGTATGAACGACCTAAGAGAAATCGATTGTCAGCACGGAGGGTGCGGAGAAAAGATTTGGGTGCTTCGCCCTGAAGGCTATTCTAGGTGGGACTATCAGAAACCGAACGACTCGACCAAATACAAGGAAGAACCATATTCATGCAAATTCGGACACCGTACTACAGTCTACTGGACTGCGCCAGAGTTACCCATCCTTTGGCGAAATCAGCCTGAGAACTGATGGGAAGAGACCCCTAAGTCCCGACATGTAACACCCAAAACTAAGTCCCTACAACGTACCAGAGCCCACAAAATGGTTGACACTAATCCAGAACGCACGCCAAGAAGTCATTCAACATCGAAGCAAAACAGAACCCACGTAAGTTGCCTTTTATTCTGCTTAGAGACTGCCTTCCAAGACGGTCATTGGTTACAGAAAGCAAGCATCAGAGCAGAACGATCTATACATGTGAAATCTGCAAGTCAGGGTATGCGGTCGCACGAACCGCTAGTGATTGCGAGAATTTCTGCAAAAGCCACGATGCTTGCTCACTAGTGATAACGAAGAAAGCAGTCTACAAACCCTAATCGCAACTACATAGCAGACGGTTTTTTACACCAACAGAAAACTGAGCCAGCAGTCGTAGACTTGACGTTACCTTCGGTAAGGTAACGCGTAGTCTATGTTTGGTCGATAGGGGTGTGACAATTTGTTTGGTGAAGCTAGGCTCAGCACTCGACCACGCTTTGTCCTCATCCTCTGTAAACCAAAAGTCATCAACTATCGCCGCGTCTTGATCTTTGGGCAGCAACTGTTCAAACTGCCTTCTTAGCCTCTTCAACTCGTCATCCACATCCGTCATTTTTGAATCCCCATTTGTTTCTTTAGTTTGTCAGCTTCATCAAAGACGGGCTTGTACTGTTCCATGAAAGCATAAATCAACCCAAGAATCTCCACCATTTCCTTCGTTCTGCTTTCCATAGTTTGCTTCAGGTCGTTCATGTCCTTACTCATCGTGTTCAGTGTTCTTTCCCAATTCATCGGTGCCACCACGAGTGACTCCTTGAGAGTAACCCCTTGTCTACCGACATCAAATAAGAGCAAGAGTTGGCCTGCCGCCTCTTGCCGCATTGAATCCACAAGAGGTTTTTGCGTTCCGTTAACGACGGACAAGAGGAAATCAAAATAGTTCTTTGCGTCAAAACCATCTAGTAATAATGGCTCAGTAAATGGTGCAAGCCATCTCACTCTGTTTTCTTGAGGGCCTCTGATGTAGTGAGCAATTTGGGAATAATAACGCATGAACGGAGAGATTAGGGATAGAGAACGCGTCATGCGAACCCTAGAGAAAATGGATACGCCGATTCTTTCAGGTATGCAAATCTTCCACAACTACATTCGACCGCATCAGGCGTTGAAAGGCAAAACACCAACGGAAGTTGCGGGAATACAAGTCAAAGGGAAAGACAGGTGGCTTACGATGATTCAGAATGCCTCGTTAACCAAGAAAAACTCGATTAGGTAGTGCCGTTTATTTCAGAGAATTCCAAGTCTTCCAATCAATTTCTCTACCAGGATAACCTGGGTTTTGGAATGGCCATTTCTCTTTAATCCATTTCTTCACCGTCTCATACAAATGTTCATCCAGCCCGTTTTCAAGCTCGCTTTGCCTGACCCACAGCAGAACCTTTGCGTCATATTGCGAATTCGGAGAAGGATAAATGTACATACATCCTAGACATCTTCTTTCATCTGGACAGAAAACGGTGTATGCGAAAGAGCGCCTTATTTGGAATTCCTTCTGATGCCATCCTAAATCAATGAGATCTTGCTCCAGTGTCAAGTCCCTGCTTGGCCACTCACTGTTTGGGCCAGACACACCCTTCAGATGGTCCACACTTGTCATGACCGCCTCGTAATCCCTGATGACGTCGTTTATTGTCAGCATTCTCAACCGAAGTCTATTTGTTTCAAGGACTTCTGGAACTTTGAAATCATCAGGGACAAGATTCATTATAATTCTGATTGAACTCGTGAAAATATAAATTCTTTCTTGTCACGATCATTCATGGCTTTCCTGAGAATAGCGCTTTCCAAAGACCAACCGGTTTGTCACACTCCTATCGACCAGACGTAGACTATCCGTTACCTTCGGTAAGGTAACGTCAAGTCCTCATCGGACGAACGAGGTTTCTTGTCGTTGTAAAAAACTGTCGGATTTCGACAATTGATCGTGCTCACACAGCGACCCGGTCATGTGACAACAAACTGGAGATCAAAAGAGGATTTGGATAAATCACCTTTCGACTGAGCGGACCATTAACGGGTGCTCTCAGGAACGGCGGGTTCATACTGAGTTTTAGCAAGCTTTTTTACTTCACCGAACGCCGCATAACATGGTCATTAAATGATTAACGGAATAAGTCATATTGGCATTGGCGTCGATGACGCTGATGATTCGCTGAAGTTTTATCAGGGTTTTCTCGGATTCAGGAACGTGGTTTTTGATTACGAAGGGCCGCTCCCCGGCATGAATCGAGTGGCAGGGAAAACTGGTTTGAAGGCAAGGATCATAATGTTGGCAAGCGACAAGGTTTCACCTGTTGCCAGCGGGATGATCAAATTGGTGCAAGTCCTCAATGCGAAGCCGCATCGACCAAAGGTAGAATTCGAATGGGGAAACATTGGCATCGCCGAGGTTTGCTTGAGCGTTCACAACATTGAAGCGGTCTACAAGTTGGCCACAGTTGAGAAAGGATTCAAAGCGGTGCTTGCTCCTTCCTATTACAAGATTTCTGGAGAAGAGTTCAAGGTATGCTATTTTCGGGGTCCCAGCGGAGTTCTAATAGAGTTGATCGAGTGGCAGATGTACAGAGGGTTTGGAGGGACGCCCGCAATAGAGGCTGTTAACCATGTCGCAATAGGTGCCTCAAACATGGAGAAGTCAGTAAGGTTCTACAGTGATATCCTAGGATTCAAAACCGAAATCTTTGACTACGCTGGAGACATGGCTATAGCGGCTCCGATGCTTCCATCACCAACGCCTGAAATGAAGATGAAAATGATCTCGAACTCATATAAGCCAGCGTATTTGGAAGTCTTTCAGCATCTGCCTCCATACAGGCCCCCAATTACTGCGGCTCATTGGGGTGACATCGGTCATATGGAATTCGCGATCGAAGTTTCTAATCTTGATAGAACTTATGACCAATTGCTAGGAAAGGGCGTCAAGTTTCTCTGTCCTCCGGAAAAAATGAATTTTCCACCTTCGGGTGAATGGAAGTACGCTTATGTGGCGGAACCCGATGGATTGATCGTTTCGTTGGTTGAGCACTAATCGCATTTCTTTTCTCCAGAGATGAATACGCACCGCCCGTTTGGCCATAAGATGCTACAACATTCGTGTACGCGTACAAAATAGAGGATTATGCAAAAGAATGGATCGGCAGACTAAGATTTTCGACTTGCATTTTGGATAATCGTTAACCACTTATCTTTTCCTTTGATTTCTATGCCCGCGGCTTCGGCAGGGGTCTTTCCTTTCAGACCTTGGTGTGGCTTAATGTAATTGTGAAAAATCTGTATTCCAGTTAGAATTGGAGTGTCAGATTTCTCTAGCGTTCTCATCACCCGTTCTCTATCTCGTATTTCTACGTTCATTCGCTCCATTTTGTTGTTGTGAATTTCACCGTTCATTCTAATGTCGCGGATATGTTCAGGCCTTGTTTCCATTTTCTGCGTCCAAAACTCGTCTTTGAACGCCTCATGAAAATTCGGTGCACCGTCGGTTATGAGTGTCTTTGGTTGCTTCTCTGCAATTCGTTTTCCCTGCTGAAATAGAGGTCGTAGGTCAGCCGTGTACTTCGTTTCTGCAACCTCTTGGGCGATCCAGAAGCGGGTCTGATCGTCCATGAGGGCGTAAAGGTACTTCATGTTCCCTTTGACTTTGAGAAAGAGTTCATCCGCACGCCAAGTATCGCTAACATTCGGTGTGATCTTGTCGAGATATTTCCTCATTAGAGCCGTGTATTTTTCAATCCAATTGTAGACGGTTTGATGTGACACCTGAACACCAAGTAGTTTCAGTGTTCGAGCGGTGTTGCGAAGCGATTCACCAGAGAAGTACATTTGCATAGCCGTCGTTACAGCCTGTGGATTGTGCTTCATCCGTTCAAAGCCGAGGTTCACCGTGAAGTATTTGCCACATGCTCGGCATTCAAAAATCTGAATATCGCCCGACTTGTTATGTCGAACGCCGTCTTTCACTAGATTAGATGACTTGCAGAATATGCAAGCGTGAAGATCAGCTATCGGCTCGATAACTCTAGCCTGAACATGCTCTCTTAACTTAAGGCTGACTTCAACGGCGATAATGTGCTTGCAACGTATCTGTCTGTAGATGTAGTCGAGGCAGTTACAAATCCACGCACCATTCTCCTTGCGGATTACATCATACATTCCATGCCCATTCTGAGAAGCAACCTTGTAGAACCGCTCATCCATGCGCTGAATCTGGTTAGGCTTCTCAGCAATCATTCGGCCTTTTTCTTCACGAGAGAGAACAATTGTTGCCATCCATTACCACCCATTACCCGCTATAGGCATACACACAAACAGGCTTATATAACTTGCTATAGTAGGCTATAGCGGGCGCAATCGCATGGCAATGAAGAAAGTAACAGTCGCCATGACCGAAGAAATGTTCAGAGACTTAGAGAAGGAGCGAAAAGATCGAAGATTGGCATCAGTCGCAGAAGCAGCGAGAGTTGTAATCGGCGAATATCTCTCCAAGAAGTCGAGAGAAACCTAGGGTTGAATGCTTACGGCTCCCACAAAAGGCGTGTATTGCTGCAACTCAGCTCCAAATGACAAGAATGTGCTTTGTTCATAGTAAACAGTCACAACGAAATTTTGCATTCCCGTCGGTGAATTATAGGGAATGACCAACGGCAAAATGCGTGCGACTCCATGCAAGCCAGTTACTTGAATTGATTGATTGAGAAGTTGTATCAGAACTCCCTGCCCTATCTGTACGTAGATAGCGTACACTGTAATGTTCCGTGTCCACCAAAGATTTGTGATCTGAAAGCCAACATACCCTGTTTGCGCCAATACATAAACGGATTGAACTTGAGCCGAAATATCGGGTGCTCGCCCAGCATAGCCAACGAGAACTATGGAGGAAAACATTAGGGCAATTAGGATCAGTATTACCGCACTACTTGCTCCGATATCATAACTGGAATAACGTGACATCCTTTACTCCCTCCTTCTTCGCCTAGGAATGTGCGGCAGCAGTTCTACACCGACCAAGATTACCTCAGGTAGAAGCGAGAAAACTGCCACGCCTTCAGTTATTTGACCCTCCGCAAGCAATGTAACACTTACCAGCACTGTTGCTGTGACCGTAATCAGAATTGCCTTTGCAGTATTCGACAAGTGTATTCGGCTAAGAGGAATATCAGTTCTCCGGAGTGCGTATCGAAATGCTTTTTCTGCCTCATAAACGAAGAGCGGATAAAGTTGGATAAACTCTTCTAGACTATGTGACTCGTCCAACCCAACTTCGTTTGTGAGCAGGGCCTGCAAATATACTGAATTTCGATTCAACCGATTACGTGCTTGCCTATCTCCTCTAATCTCAAATTGACTACGAGTATACCCAATCAGGATTAGAACTGAACGCGATGCATCAACAGGATGCGGCAACAAGAAAGCGAACCAGTTAAAGCCCATTCGTTCCGTTGTGCGAAGAACATGGAAGTTCGCTACTGGTTTCAACTTGAGTACTTCCAAAGCCTCTAAAACATCAGGGCGATTCAAGACTGTTTTCATTCTAGATACATCAGAGTCTGAAACCAGCAGAAGGTGAATACAATCAGACCGTGCTCCCGACACGCCTAGAATCGGAATCGAGACCAAATCCAAAATGTAGCCACTGGCGAGCACATACCCAGCCATTAGGGTGAGAAGGCCGACGGGGGATCGCGTTGTCCAATACTCTGTAAGAATCAGCAAGACAGTGCTAAACAATGTAATTACCGAGACTCGTACAACTCTCTTCTCGCCGATCTCGCTGAGGTAAAGTGTACCTGCGATAGAAAGCGCGAGCGGCATTATCAGTGTCGTACCGAAGAAGAAAATTAGAAATGTGGGGTCTGTTCTGAAGTTCTGTGCGAATAGGAGAACAAATACGGAGTTGACGATAGCACTCACAATTACAATAAAGTCCCAGTAGAAACGTACGTACTGAGTCCTGAGACCGCTCAACAGTGGCGAAGCCACCTAAAGTACCCTCTCCATTACTCTTAATGACACTTTGCAAATCGATTTGTTTTGCGCAATCCGATGAATTTTGACAGCTCGGAAAAATTGGTTCATCCGATGAAGACTTGACGTTACCTTCGGTAACAATATTTATATCGGACTGTTACTAAAGGTAACAAACTAACCTATTAGAGGTGAAGTAAGAAAATGTCTTCAGACGAATTCCTTCCCGAATGGTTTAGGTCACGACGAGGCAGGCAGTCTCCTTTCGGTTGGATGGACCGCTGGTTCAGCGATGTCGACGAGATGTTCGGAAACATGTTCCAGGACATGCTCAAAGGTATGCCAAAGGACATGATGACCGAGAGAAAGCTACCTGACGGTTCAGCCGTGAAGCAATATGGCCCCTTCGTCTACGGCTACTCCATGTCCATCGGCCCCGACGGCAAACCCAACGTACAAGAATTCGGCAACGTAAAACCATCCCGACGCCCCGGCGCATTCGGCATCCAACAACCAGCCCTAGAACCAAAAGAAACACGTGAACCCCTAGTTGATGTCATCAACGAACAAGCACAAGTGCGCGTAGTTGCAGAACTACCCGGCGTCGAAAAATCAGACATCAAAACCAGCATCAACGAGGACCAATTAACCATCAAAGTGGATTCACCCACACAGAAATACTACAAGGAAGTAAAACTTCCAACAGGCGTAGACCCCGACAGCTCCAAAGCCTCATACAACAACGGCGTACTAGAAATCACTCTACGCAAAACACAATCTAGACCCAAGGGTAAAGAAATCAAAATCGACTAAAACCCTACCCTCTCCCCTTCTTTCCTTCTAATTTTCCACTAATCAAATCGCGAGTTCGCGGAAACGTTTAGGTACGTAAATCCTGTTTCGTTTGGCCACCAGTTACTCTATATGTACTAGCCAGAAAGGCTTCTCTACGGGTAGGCCTGGGCGATGCTTTTCTAGAGCTTGGCTAGGGCGGATTTGACTTCGTCGTAGTTCGGTTCTTTCGCAGGTTCTTCAGTTATCCACCTGTAGCGAACGGTCCCAGTGGGGTCTAGTACGAAGACGGATCTTTTTGCTACTGTATACCCTTTCAGTCCCGCGAAATCGTTGTGAAAGATGTTCAGTTTCTTGATCGTCTCCCTCATGTAGTCGCTGAGTATCGGAAACTGCAACCGGTTCGCGTCCGCAAAGGCCTTGTTCGTGAACGGATCGTTCACGCTCACCGCAACAACCTGGCTCGGCAGGGTTTGCATCGAAGCTATCGAATCCCTGAAAGTGCACATCTCCTTGGTACATGGGCCCGTGAACGCTCCTGGGAAGAAAGCCAAGACTACGTTCTTTCCTTGAAACTCTTTCAATGATCTTTGCTTCCGGTCTTGGTCGTAGAGTTGGAAGTCTAACATCTTCTGACCTACCTCGACTGACACAGCTAATTCCTCATCCGATGGATTTTCGGGCTTCCAATTAACCGTTTCTCATCGAGCCTCAGCAGACTCGTGCAAGACTGTGCGAGATGTTCGGGCTTAGGGTGGTTCGGTTTGTCCTGGGGCTGGTAGGCCTTTGAAGTTCTTGTCAAGTTTAGCCACCAAATGCCACGGAAGGAGCATTGGATTCTGAATTGTACCGATAGCCTGAATCCCCTTAGCCGTTAGGCCTTCGATGAGAACGGCGAGGCACCCGCATATTGGGTTTAGGTACTCCTTGTGTGGGCCGGACGCTAGAGCCTCTAGATTTACGAATCGGACCGTTTGAGGTTTATTCTTCTGGATCTCGTCAGCAATTCTCTTGATGACTTTCTTTTCAACGGTTTCAAAAACTTGGCCAGTCAACATTCGGTGGAGTTCACCTGTCGGTTGGTAAGCTTCAAGGTTCAGTGATTCGAGCTTCTTGTTCAAATCGTTACCGTCGATCACATACTCCTGCGTAGTTGACATCGCCGTAGTAGCTCCGAGCTTTTGACGGTTGACACCCTTGACCATCGTTATAGATGTTGTCAAATAACTCAGACTGCAATCCAAGTGCGTGCTAGGGCGTGTTTGGATGAGATTCTTAGTTAGACTATCGAACGGAAGAAAATTCACACCTAAAGACGCGAGAGAGTTGACGCTTCGGTCTTACGGGGCGGTGAAGGGATTGGGCGGGGATGTGGGGAACCTGCGAGTGAGCAGTTCAGCTATCGAACTAGATTTGCTCCTGAATTCAAAGGCAAATTTGCAAGCGGCAACCCAGTCTCTTGAGAACAAGTTGGGGCCATTGCTTACTTTAAGGGAACTTGACATTCCAGGGCCTCAAATGGAGGCGGGGGAAGCGATTCGGGAGGGGATTGGGCTGTTCAATGAAGAGCGGTTCTGGGAAAGCCACGAGGCACTGGAGTCGGCTTGGCGAAAGGCGGCCGGAGCTGATAAGGAGATACTGCAAGGCATTATCCTACTCGCCGCCGCACTCGTCCATTTACAAAAGGACGAAATCGCAGTTACTCTCAGCGTGATGGGACGAGCCCACAGTACGTTAACCGGTTATCATTCAGAACACTTCGGCATCAACATTGACAACCTATGCGCCGAGGTCTCGAGAATGATATCTGCAGGTCACCCCGATTTTCTCAAGATCCCTCGCACGCACTAGAGTAGGTTTGCTGCGCCTTGGAGGCCAGCTATTGTCTTCGCATCCTGTATCTCTCCTGACCGGATTTTGGCGAGGGCAGTTTCGAATGGGACAGTGTCAATAGTGATCTTTTCATCCTCTTCTAATCTAGTCTGCGTCTTCGTCAAGCCTTTGGCTAAGTAAACGTGAATCTTTTCGGTGCTGTAACCGGGAGCCACGAAGCATTCCAGCACCTTAGCTATCGAATGGCAGGTGTACCCTGTCTCTTCCTCTAACTCTCGTTTCGCACAATCCTTCGGCTCTTCACCAGGCTCTAATGTTCCAGCGGGAATTTCGAGAAGCTCAGAAGAGACGGCATATCGGTATTGTCGAACGAGGATCACGTTTCCTCCTTCAAGGATGGGAACTATGGCTGCAGCTCCTCGATGTTCAACAATTTCACGACTCGCAACTTTTCCGTTTTCGATGCTGACTTCGTCGACGCGGAAGTTGAGAATTCTGCCGTCGTAGATGCGTCTGGATGAGATGCGCTGTTCCAACTTAATCGTTTACAGCTCGAGCGGGTTCATCGATAAGAGATGATCGATTAGCTCTTGCCCGTCCTTCTTCTTGGTACTGTTTTTATTGAGAGTTCTCTACTCATGGCGCGTAAGGATTTAGAATTGACAGAGAAACTTGTTCCTGACACATCGATAATCATTGACGGCAACGTTCCTGCCATTATAGAGAAAGAAGGGATGACCGATGTGGAAATCGTCATACCACGCGCAGTCTTAGACGAGCTGCAAGCTCAAGCTTCGAAGGGCCGCGAGACAGGCTTCGTTGGGTTAGAGGAAATAAAGAAACTACGAGTTCTCTGCGAGAGTAAAGGTATCAAACTCACATTCTTGGGTGAGCGACCCGGCTATAATGACATCATGCTTGCTAGAAGTGGACGCCTTGACGCTCTGATCACTGATGTCGCGAAGACAGAGAACGGAACACTGCTGACCGCGGACTACGTGCAGGCCTTGGCAGCAGAAGCTGCCGGTGTGAAAGTGAAGCATGTCCCGGGCGAGGTGAAGTTGACTGGGCTTGAGTTTGAGAAATTCTTCACTCCCGACACATCGAGTATCCACTTGAAGGAAGGAACGAAGCCATTAGCCAAGAGGGGAAAACCGGGAAAGTTCGAGTTAGTAACCCTATCCGAGGAACTCAGCTCAGTCAAAGAAGTCGAACAGATAATTCGTGAAGTCACTGAAGCAGCGCGTGTCAGCCACGAAGGCTTCGTTGAAATTAACCGCGGCGGTGCAATGGTAATTCAACTCGGCACCTTTCGAGTCGCTATAACGCGCCCGCCTTTCTCCGACGGCTTGGAAGTTACTATCGTTCGCCCAGTCGTTAGCCTTACCCTACAAGATTATCAGCTGTCCGCCAAGCTTATGGAACGCTTGGCTACACGCGCTGAAGGGATCCTGATCTCAGGCCCTCCTGGTTCAGGGAAAACAACATTCGCCTCATCCCTCGCAGAATTCTATCTGAAACAAAACAAAATAGTCAAGACGCTAGAATCTCCCAGGGATCTGCAAGTTGGGCCGGAGATTACTCAGTACGGTCCGTTGGAAGGTGATTTCGATAAAACCGCAGAAATCCTACTCCTCGTCCGACCTGATTACACGGTTTTCGATGAAGTGAGAAAGAGCAAGGATTTCATGACATTCGCGGACATGAGGCTGGCCGGGGTAGGCATGATCGGGGTTGTTCATGCGAGTAAAGCCATCGACGCGATCCAACGGTTCATTGGGCGAGTCGAGTTAGGCATGATCCCACACATAATCGACACGATAATCTTCATCCAGTATGGGGAAGTTCGAAACTTGTTCACCTTGAATCTGACTGTAAAGGTTCCGACTGGGATGACGGAGGCCGATCTAGCTAGGCCGGTGGTTGAAGTAAACGACTTCGAAACTGGCAACCTCCAGTTCGAGATTTACACCTTCGGCGAAGAGAACGTGATAATCCCAGTCAGTGAAATCAAGCGTTCGGTTAGCGGGGCGCGGAAGCTGGCTGAAGAGAGGATTACGCAAGAGATCAGACGTTTCGACCCTGACGCTGAAGTAACACTAGTATCTGACAACCGCGCCGTCGTGCGAGTCGACAACGACGTGGTTCCCATACTCATCGGGAAGAAGGGCGTCACGGTCACGAAACTCGAAGAGAAGCTCGGCGTGAAGATTGACGTAGAGCCCCTAGCTCCGAGCTCATCTGGAAAAGAAACACGGTACGAGGTAAGAGAAGTCGGTAATCGAATCGACATCGTTTTCGACGAAGACCTAACCGGAACAGTCGCTAACGTTTACGTGGGCGACGAGTACCTTTTCTCAGCTACCGTCGGTAAGAAGGGCCAGATCAGGGTATCAAAGAAATCGGACCTGGGCCGCGGCCTCTTACGCGCTCTCGTTTCAAAACAAAGAATTCGAGTCCTGACCTAATGCCTCTACGGGAGTTGAAGTTTGAGATCTGTGCTAGAGAGTTTCCGTGCAAAGTTTTCTATTTCACGTAAGAGTGAGTTAATTTGTTCGCTTGAGTGTTTCTCGTTTTCGATCGCTCGCTCGAGTTCTGCCTTCAATTCCTCTTGTGAGGCGCGGTTTTCCTTTCCTCTCTTGCGTAGGTCTGTGAGCTGTTGCACTAACGCCTTGGTTTCTTGGTCGGAGAGAATTTGGTCGTAAGTCAATTTTGCTTTCTTTGCGCTTTCATGAATGTTTGACAATGAGTTTCCTGAGATCACTTGTTCCGATCGTTCGACGACTTTCTTGGCTTCGCGTTGCTTGAGAGCAAGTTTGCCTGAAGAGACACCCCCGGATAAGGCTGACATTACCGATTTCAAACGGGGGTACCCATCGGTTTCTGCAAGGAAAGTGGTAAAGGGCTTCCTGATGTACTCTTTCGCGCTTTCGCGAACTTCGACAGGAAGTGGATAGTCACCACGCTCCGAAATTGATATGAGCTTCTTGAGCGGGCGGCCCAGTCTACTAAAACCAGTTCGAATCAACTCACCCCTGAGCCGCCTCAGCTCCGAGTCGACTTCAAGGAACCGTGTAACCTTTGGGTTACCCCGAACGCTCTCAGCTTGAAGCCTCAATGATTCATCCAAGCGGTCCGTTTCCTTCAGCCTTTCCTCGAGAGATTTTCTTTGAGACACTGCTAGCTCTTCGGATGCTTTCATTTTGCTCAGAGAGTCGATTTTCTCATTCACATCTTCAAGGGAGCGAAGCAGCGCTCCGCGGCCCATGAGAAAGTTATGAAGTTCGTCGCCAAGCCTCCGGAGCTTGTCAATATTGCCGCCTAGTGTCATCATGTCTAGGATGTAGTAAGGTCTGATTTGGCGCAGCCATTCCTCTCTGGATCGAGCAGCTTCCGATGCTAGCTTGGAGGTGTCCCGTTGTAAGTTTCTCAGGCTGGTTGAGTCCTTTAGGGACGGGATGTTGAAATCCTTGCACATGTCGGGTATGATGCTAGTGAGTCTTGCTACCGCTTTAGAGGCCCTATATTGTGCTCTATTGTCCCGCTTTGTTTCCATGTCTTGCTCTGCTTTTCGAATGAGTTGATCGCAGAAGCCTCTAAGCGAATCGACTCCTCGCTTGATCTCTGAAACTAGTTTGTCACGTTCACGCTCTGCTTGGGAGAGGTTTGACCCTAACGAATCTCTTAGCCAATCCTGAAGTTTCGTGACTGCGACCTGGTTGGTCATCTGTGACACTAGATGCATTCCATTGCCATCAGCGCGTGCTAAAGAACCTGTGGAATGCGTATCTATGTTACGTTTAGCGGGCTTCTTCTCTTAGAGTGATCAGGATCGTTTCGACGGTCTCCTCAGCTCGATCGATACGCTTCGTGAGGTCGTTGACCATTGCATCGTATGTCTCTCTAGTTGTTTTTCCAGATCGGTATTGAGTTTTCACTTGGTTCAGGCTGCCTCTAGAGACTTGGATTTCGGCTTCGGAACGGTCTATGCGGCGGATCAATTCGTCATAGTGTTGGCTGATCTCTCTGATCTCCGCCTTTACCACCATGAGCGATTTGTTGATTTCATCGAGCCTCAATTCCATCACCTTTGTTCTCCTTCTGAACTCATGTTTGACCATTCCACCTCTCGCGACTTCTTCTTCCATCGCAACGAGTTCTCTTGAGAGCGAAATTCTCTCGTCGTACAAGCCCACAAATTCTCTGAGTTTCTCGACAGGGACTGGGATTGCGAGTTCCGGTCCTCGCCTAACCCTTACCGTTAAAATTACTGCTGCGAATGCCACTTCGAGGCCGAGTAGCCAGGGCAAGTATTCGGATGCAGCAGAGAATGGGATGAAGCTGAAGAATACGCCAAGTGTCACGTTGCTAGTTACCGTGACTCCCTGAAGTTGGATTTGCCTTTTGACGGGATCGTACTGGATTGGCGGCGAGAGAGGGTTTGTAGTGGGTAGTTTGACATTGTCAATCCTGATGCCGCTGGGCGCCATAATTTTGACTGTGGCGTTATCGAACACGAAGTCCTCTCGATTGTTGAGCATTGGAAGCGTAAGGTTGTAGCTGCCCCACCAATTCACTTGTTTGAGGTATTCAGACTGGGGGAGGTTGTATGAGAGGCTGAAGGTGAAGTTTTCTCCTCCTCTAATCCCTTCGCCGTATCTAGGAGCTATGCTTACTTGGTAAGGCGGTCCGGGGTTTTCTGGGGTCGTCCACATTGCACCAACGACGTCATACGCCATAACGTTAGTTGCGCCGTCAGGAAGTGTGATCGTTAGGCTAGTAATTGGAATAGCATAGTTGTGTAAGTTGTAAGTGTCGAGAATGCTCAGCGTGCCCGTACTGTCGATCTTGATATCCTTCTCCACGGATGTGACATCTACTAGGTACTGGCTGACTGTTAGGTAAGGCCCAATGAAAGTCTCGTTAGAGTAAGCCTTCCAGGGTTTGTACTGTTTAACTAGGGCGGGTTGTCCTGCCACTGTCTTTTGCGTGTAAGTTGAATTTTGAGCAACTGCGAAACTGGATCCAACGGCGCCGAGGAGCGTAACGTTGGCTTCTCTTGCATCCTGTGTAAGGACCGGGGCGGCTGAGAAATTGTATAGGAGCCCGTTCGGGGCGGTTGTTATGACGTGAGCTACGGTGGAGTAGACGGTGAATCGATAGGTCGAGTTGAACGGAAGTTGGTTGGCGAAGTGAACTCGTAGCCAATAGAAGCCACTCGCCTGGTTCACATTCGTATCCACGGTGAGGGTTTTTCCTTGGTTATCGATCGCATCGACATAGTATACATCTCCCTTGAAAATGCTTGCCACACCAAAATCCAGGTAGGTGGCAGGGGTCGCCCCTGAATTGCGCACAGTGTAATTGTCGATTATGTGCACTATGCCATACTCGCCGATGGACGCCGTTCTTGAGATGTCTATCGTCAATTGAGCCGGTGGGGTCTGGGCATGGGTTGGGACGGCAACTACGAGCGCGAGGACCAGAACTAGGATGATCGCTATGAACTTCGTCTTCAACCTCAGCTTGTCCTCGCTTTCATCGGGTTAATCTTAGTCGAATATCGCCGTGATTGGGAAGTTCACTATTTATTCGTTCTGTTGTCGGTCAAGAATCAATTTTGCAGGAGAGAAGAATGCCAATCTTCCGGTAGATCTCTAATCTTTCTTGCAGGGATGCCTGCAAAGATAGTTCGAGGGGGGATATCTACGTTTACCATAGCCTGCGAACCAACCACAGCCCCTTCTCCGACAACTACTCCCGGAAAAAGGAGGGCGTTCGCACCGATGCTTGCGCCTTTCCTCACCGTGGGGCCGATCAACTTGTACGGTTTCTGGGTAACGAATTTGTCGTTCGTGAAGACGCAGCATGGGCCGAGGAACACCCCGTCTTCGATTGTTGAGTAAGTGCAAACGTAAACCCCCGTCTGAACTGAAACCCGGCTACCTATCCTCGTGCTACCGTCCACCACGGCGTTAGTACCGATCTTTGTGCCCGCACCGATCGTGACATTCTCTCTGACCAATGCATTATGGCCGAAGGAAACGTCGTTGCCTACAATAACATTGGAGTAGACGGTAGTGCCCGATCGAACTATGCATTTCTCACCAAGTAGGGTCGGTTTCTTTCTGGTTTTGTGAGACTGTGTTAGTCGATTGAGTTCATCGGTTGCTGGGAATCCTATAACACAATTCGGCCCAACATAACTGTGCCTCCCGATCTCAATTGGCCCGTAAAGAACCGCATTCGCATCTACGTGTACCCCCTCACCAGTCTGCACATTCCCAAACAGTCGAGCGCCTCTTTCAACGTAAGTCCCACGTCCAAGCACGCGCTTGTTTTCCACATACGCTGAGGGGGGGATTTTTCTCGATCTCAACGATTTCCGACCGAGGCTACAATGATCCACGCGGGGTTAATGGGATTTGTTGACAAATTGGGGCGGCATCTCTTTCCGAGAAACAACCATAACTGAAATAATATTAACCGATGTTAAGTGGCGTTGGTCAGGTAGTCAAGGTGTCTGAAGTTCATCCATACATTCCCAATAGCGATCGAGAAATTAGAGGAAAAATGCTCGACGACATTGGCATGAAATCCATAGACGAGCTCTTCAATGATATTCCAACAGCGTTGAGGTCCAAAGCAGAGTTACCGATCATGTCGAAACTCTCTGAGATGGAAACAAGACGGTACGTCGAAGGCTTACTCTCGAAGAATCAATCGACGCGTGACATTTTGTCATTCTTGGGTGCGGGCGTCTGGCCCCATCATGTGCCTGCCGCAATTGATGCGGTGATAAGTCGAGGAGAATTCCTAACCTCCTACACACCCTATCAGCCTGAGATCTCGCAGGGCATGCTCCAATCTATGTTCGAATACCAGAGCCTAATCTGTGATCTTACAGCAATGGAGTACGCGAACAGTTCCCTTTACGATTGGTCTACAGCCTTAGGCGAAGCTGCGAGGATGGCATCGCGCGCGACCGGCCGAGACGAATTCATTGTTCCCCACTTTATCCACCCAGAGCGCCTCCAAACACTGAAGACGTTCTGCGACCCGGCAGATATCAGAATTGTCGAAGTGTCCCAAGATCGTGGGACAGGCTTCATTGACCAGTCCGACTTAAGACGGAAACTTTCAGACCGAACCGCTGGTGTTTACCTCGAATCACCAGCCTTTCTAGGATTCGTGGAGGAATCCTGTGATGATATTGCCCGCCTAACTCATGACCGTGGCGCATTGTTTGTGGTTGGATGTGAACCCATCTCGCTCGGCGCGCTCAAACCACCGGGCGAGTTGGGGGCCGACATAGTTGTTGGAGAAGGGCAACCCCTCGGGAATCACATGAACTTTGGTGGGCCTCTGCTCGGCATCTTTGCTTGCAAGGGTCAGAGTCTGCTGAGGCAGATGCCCGGACGTATTATCGGAAGGACAACGACCCTAGATGGTAAGCAGGATGCATATTGCATGGCATTGCAGACGCGAGAGCAGCACATCAGGCGAGGAAAAGCAACATCGAACGTTTGTACGAATGAAGCGTTGCTTGCTCTGGCTGCAGCCATGTACCTATCACTACTAGGACCCGCGGGAATCACGGAGCTCAGCGCGACTATTCTTGATAGAACGAACTATGCGATCGAACAGATTCGAAAGTTGCGTGGAGTGAATGCGCCGGTATTCAATGCATTCCATTACATGGAATTCACTGTGAACTTTGGAGATGCAGGGAAGAAAGTTCCGGAAATTAACGACGCTCTCTTGGCAGCCGGAATACAAGGGGGACTTGATTTGAGCACTTACTTCCCTGAATTGGGGCAGACCGCTCTCTACTGCTTTACGGAGGTTCACACACATCGCGACATTGACATGCTAGTTGACGAGCTTCGCGTTATTTTGGGGGGTTAAATCAAATGGTATACTCTCAAGCTCGATGGGACGAACCGCTGATCAGGTCACTTTCAGGACACGGGCAAATCGGTTTCCACAAACAAGCCTCAGACCCATCGCCAGCACTTACCGCCATTCCGAGAATGCTGAGGCGTTCGGCTCCGCCATCTCTCCCCGAACTTTCGGAAATTGAGGTAATCCGTCATTACACCCGTCTCTCCCAAGAGAACTTCGGGGTTGATCTTGGGCTGTATCCTCTTGGAAGCTGCACGATGAAGTATAATCCAAAAGTCTGTGACCTTCTCGCTGCCTCACACAAGATCCAGGAACTTCATCCGTACCAGGATCAGAGAACCGTGCAAGGTATTCTTCAGCTCCTGTACGAGGCGGCAGATTCTCTCGCTAAAATCGTGGGGGTGCAGAAAATGACTCTACAACCCGCCGCAGGAGCTCACGCGGAGTACACAGGCCTCATGCTGATGAGAGCATACCATCGGGATATGAAAGATCTGAAACGTGACGAGATAATTGTGCCAGATTCCGCACACGGAACTAACCCCGCAAGCGCAGCGATGGCGGGTTACAAGGTTATCGAAGTGCCTTCGAACTCACGCGGCTGCGTGGACACAGATGCTTTGAGGGGGGCCGTCGGATCCAAAACAGCAGGCCTAATGATAACCAACCCCAACACGCTCGGCATTTTCGAACGCGAAATCCTCGAAATAACCCGCATCGTTCACGAGGCCGGAGGGCTCCTGTACTACGATGGTGCTAACCTTAACGCCATTATGGGCAAGGCGAAACCGGGGGACATGGGTTTCGATATTGTCCACCTTAACCTTCACAAGACGTTCGCTACTCCCCACGGGGGAGGGGGGCCAGGTGCAGGCCCGATCGGCGTAATGAGCAGACTCGCAGACTACCTCCCAATCCCGACGGTCGAATTTGACGGCTCGAAGTACTATCTAGATTACAACCGACCGAAGAGCATAGGAAAAGTAAGGGCATACTATGGAAGTGTCGCAGTAGTTCTTCGTGCCTATGCCTACATCCTCTTGCATGGGAGGGATGGGCTAGTGATGGCCTCTGAGGTGGCTGTTCTAAACGCTAACTACATGGCGCAGAAACTTAGAAAGGTGAAGGGTTTCTCGTTGCCATATGGAGAGGGCGTTCCGAGGAAACATGAGTTCGTGTTGTCAGCTTCCAGGATTGCGAAGGAGACAGGGGTAACGGCTCTACAGGTTGGGAAGAGGCTCCTCGACTTCGGGGTTCACCCTCCCACGGTCTACTTCCCTCTAATTGTAGAAGAGGCTATGATGGCTGAACCGACCGAGACCGTGAGCAAACTAGAACTTGACGCGATGGTTACCGCGTTCGAGAAGATAAGCAACGAAGCCTACTCAAACTCCGATCAACCGAAAACGAGCCCTCATGCAACTAGCGTTACGAGAATTGATGAAGCAAAAGCGAATCGGCCGAAAACGATGGAGTTGACGTGGGCGTCGCACGCAACAGATTAGACCGTTGCTTAGCTGTATGTAGGATGGAGTTTGGGTTGAGAGTGAATGTGCAATTTTTCGCTGCTGTCAGAGAGCTGGTCGGGTTGCGCGAAGAGACGCTAGAACTACCCAATGGTGGCACGGTAAAGAATCTGCTTGATCTGCTGGTCGACAGGCACGGCCAGCGTTTCAGAGAATATATTTTCGACCCCAAAAGCGAGGAATTACGCCGGTCCCTTCAAGTTCTCGTAGGGGACAAGCCAACTTCGGTACTCAATGGACTCTCGACAGTGTTAACGGATGGATGCGTCTTGGCGATAATACCGCCCGTAGGGGGAGGATAGCCAAACCTTCTCACACAGTTAGCCACTCACATTACAATTAGCATAGCAGAATTTTGTGTATTTTTGCTGTTTCGTCGAAAGATTAGCGTAGCGGACAGTTCGGGAAACTGTCTTTTCTCCCTGTTCACGAGGCGGTGGGGACGCAATTACGCGCCTTGTCGCAAATATGGCTCGATGACCTTCGGGGTCGACAATCGGACTAGAGCATTGAAGGTGCATTCTTGAAAGCCTACAGTCCTACGACAAGCCGCCTCGGTAGGCAAATTCAACAATTTGAACCTCTGCCACGAAGGAAATTGAATCTTGAACTGTGGGAGATGGAAGCCGAGGCTGGGGAAGATGAAAGAATAGACCTTGACTTGGGCCTTGACCAGATTGAGGATATAGATTAGCTGAACTTGAATCTCAGCTTTCGGAGCTTGTTCATGACAGACGTGGCACGTCCTTCTCCGCTGACCTTTCCAGATCGAATCGCGTCGAGTATGTCCTTTAGATCTCTGGACTTGGTATCGACTAGGGTGTAAGCGTCTCCGATGGTTTGAGGAATGTGGGAATCACTTCCTCCAACTTGGGGAAGCTTGAATTTGGCGGAGTCCCTGCGCGCAAGCCAATTTGAAATGTAGAATGAAAGCGCATCGGCGTTTACGGTTTCAACGGCGTCAGGTCTTGTCTTCAAGCGAGCGATTTTGATGCATTGACAGACAGGGTCGTATGGGTGTGGGATTATGGCCACGCTGTCCTGATCATGGATTCTTTGTATGGTCTCATCCGCTGGAAGCCTCGGTTGTATCATCTCATTTATGCCCAAAGCAATAATGTGCCCGTCCCTCGAACTAATTTCGACACCTGGTAAAATTAGAGCGTCGGTAAACTTCGGTGGATCAAAGATGTTATGCTCCGTGACTGCAAGCCCATCCAGTCCTCTACTCTTGATGATCGCCGGCAGGTCCTCGCGCCTAGTGTGGGCGTCGTATGATCTAACTGTGTGAACATGCAGGTCCAGTTTCAGTAACGGCATCAAGACACCTCATTATGATTTGGGAACGCTGACTTTATGGAATAAGGGGACGGGTTTACCAATCTTATGTCCAGCTTCAACGCGAAGTTTGCCTGCATCCCACCAACTTTCGGTGATGCTCGTGCCGAGATTGAGTTGCTCCCCGATTCCTCTGGCAGTTTCAGGTAAGAACGGCGCAATCAGGATTGCTAGGCAGCCGACTAGTTGAGTTGCAAAGTAGAGTGTGGTCGCAGTCTTCGTACGGTCTGTTTTGATCAGGTGCCATGGTTCTCGTTCGCTAAGGTATTGGTTTCCAGCTCTAGCCAGTTCTATTATTTGAGCGAGGCCTCCTCTCAACTGAAAATCATCGAGCAGCGATGCGATCTTCGATGGGGCTTCTTCGATTTGCTTCTTAATCGCCTCATCTTTCTCATCGAGTGTACCAGGTTTTGGAACTATACCGTCAAACTGGTTATTCACAAATGTGAGCGTGCGGTGAACGAAATTTCCGAATACATCATTCAACTCAGAATTCACGTGTGTTTCAAAGTCACGCCAGGTAAAGTTCGCATCCCGAGCTTCAGGCCTTATGGCCATCAGTACATACCGCCAGTACTCAGCAGGCGCAACTTTCAGCGCGTCGTCCATCCAGACGCCAATTTTATTGCTCTTAGAGAATTTCTTTCCGTCGAATAGTATGAACTCGGTCGACGACACCTGCCAAGGTAGAACGTAAGGTTCGTGTGTTGCGAGAAGAAGCGCGGGGAAGATTATCACGTGGAACGGAATGTTATCCTTGCCAATGAAATGCACATTTCTCGTCCCTTGCGAGAACCAGTAATCCTTCCAAGCTTCCGGCTTACCAGATTTCTCAGCCCACTCTATCGAGGCAGAGACATACCCTAGAACGGCTTCTAACCAAACGTAGATCGTTTTCCCTTCAGCGCCGGGGAACGGGGCCGGAATTCCCCACTTATTATCCCGTGTTAGTGCACGCGGTTTCAATCCTTCCTCGAGCCATCTCAACGAAAAGTTTCGTGCGTTTTCGGGCAACTGCTTGTTTTCTTTGACGGCCGTGTAGAGCTTGTCGCGGAACTTAGGTAGATCAAAGAACCAGTGAGTTGATGATTTTATCGTAGGCGCGTTACCACAGAAAACGCATCGTGGGTTTTTCAATTCAAGTGGGTCTAGGACTCGTCCACAAGAATCGCATTGGTCTCCTCTTGCACGTTCGTTGCCGCAGTGGGGGCATGTCCCCTCTACGAATCGGTCTGGAAGAAATCTTTGGTCGGTTTGGCAATAAGGGAGGTTGACGTTCTGCGTGTAGATGTATCCGTTCTCGAACACCTTCCTATACAAGTCCTGTGTATATCGAATGTGCACCGGATTTTCAGTTCGGGTATAATTGTCTAGGCAAATGTTGTATGCGTCTAGAAGTTGGAGGATCTGATTATGTATTTGATCAGTCAACTGCTTTGGCGGGACACCCTTCTTAATCGCTTCAACTTCAATCGGGGTTCCATGCTCATCCGATCCAGTGACCGCTATCACTTCATCACCTTTGAGGCGCAGGTATCTCGCGTACACGTCAGCACTTAGTATGTGAATGAATGTTCCGAGGTGCGGAACGGAATTAACGTAGGGCCACGCAGAATTGACTATCCATCTTGTCAATTGTCCTCGCCTCCATTCTGGGCAGCAGTCTGCCAAGGAAGGGTGTTTGGTCCTCTACTGGCGGTCGGGTTGTTTGCGGTTAGTTTCTGCCCCTCCAAATGCTTTCCTAAGCTTTGCGCGTATGCACATTAACGTTTTCTTTAAGGGGAATCAACAAATATGGCACTTCATATGGTTCCGTAGGAATTAGGCTTGAGCACAGATTACGCGAAACTCCTGGATAGGGCGTATTCAAATCTTCCGAAGACGGTAGGTACTGGGGAGAGGTTCGAGATTCCGAGGGTTGTCGGAATTAGGATGGGGCGTAGGACCATTATCCAGAATTTTGGCGATATTAGCAGTAAGTTCAACCGTGACCCACATCACCTGCTGAAGTTTCTCTCTCGAGAGTTGGCAACTGCAGCGTCCTTGGATGGGGCTAGAGCTATCTTTCAGGGGAGATTCGACGTAGCAACAGTCACGAGGCTGCTCAACATTTATGCTAAACGGTTCGTAGTTTGTCCAATTTGCAATAGGCCGGACACCAAGGTCGAGAAGGAGGGGCGTTACCTATTCCTTCGTTGCGAGGCCTGCGGTGCTAGGTCTTCCATACTGCCCTTCTAGGAGAGTTCCTTCTCTGACTGAGGTCTTCCTCAGGATCTTCAAGGATGCAAAGCACACGTTGGTCGCGGCGTGTGATTCCGAACTCCTAGGTGAGACTTTCCGAGAAGGAAAACTGAAACTCGAAGTCAAACCAGATTTCTATAGGGGGAACCGTGCAAGCGTTGGCGAAGCTTTGGCGGCTATAGATACTGCGGACATCGCTAACCTTGTAGGAGAAACAATTGTTCAAGCTGCAGTTCAGCAGAGTCTCGTTGATCCAACCGCGATCGTCCATATCAGCGGCGTGCCGCATGTGCAAATCGTCAGAATGTGACATAACCTTCGCGTTGAATGGGCTGCGACTGAACCGAATTAGGGTTGTTGAACGCTCGATTAGTATGTTTATTTAGGGTCCTGAGTTATTAACGGAATAAAACTCGGTGGAATGTGTGGGTAAGAAGAAGGTCCTGAGTGAGGGAGACCTCAGAGAAATGGTCATGCCCGGTGAGGGGCAGATGCTTGGTGTCGTAACTCAGATGCTAGGTTATGACCGACTAATGGTGAAATGCGGGGACGGCCACGAGAGGGTGTGCCGTATCAGAGGTAAAATGAAGCGTCGGGTATGGATTAAGGTCGGAGACATTGTACTTGTGGCGCCCTGGGATTTCCAAGCGGACACAAGGGGAGACATTCTCTGGCGTTATACGCAAAACCAGGCCGACTGGCTCCGCAACCAAGGGCGCATCCTCGCCTAGATTCCTAGGTGCCCTAGATGGAATCATTGGCTGAGCGAAAGCTACGGAGGAAGGTCGTGCAATACGAAACAAAACGATTGATGAGGGAAAAACGGAGCGAGGAAATGGAATCCCTCGAGGAAGTGTTCGACAGGTCCACACTCATGATCGTGTACCGCTTGCTGAACCGCGGCTACATCAACAACATCAACGGCGTCGTCCGCGCTGGGAAGGAGTCGAGGTTATACTGGGGTATCGGCAGAAGGAAAAAGCTAGTGGCCATCAAGATTTTCTTGACTACCTCTGCAGAATTCTTGAAAGGCAGAATGATGTACATCCAAGGGGATGAAAGGTTCAAGAGCACGAGAAAAGACACACGCTCATTAGTCAACTTATGGGCGTTGAAGGAATTCAGGAACCTCCAGCAGGCGGCGCAGGTGGGTATACGCGTGCCAACCCCATTGAAAGTTGACGGGAACGTGCTGCTGATGGAATTCATTGGCAAAAAAGGAGAACCTGCACCGTTATTGCGAGAAAGCCCCTTAGATCATCCAGCACGTATGTACGACAAGATAGCTGAAGCCATCAAAACCCTTTACCAAAAAGCACATCTGGTTCACGGCGACCTGAGTGAGTACAACATAATGATTGTTGACCTCAACCCGATAATCTTCGATTTCGCGCAAGCCGTAACGATTGAACATCCCATGGCCCAGAGTTTTCTTGAAAGAGATTTGCTTCGAATGAATGGATACTTCTCAAAGATTGGAGTAAGCGTTCCTCCGATCGAAAGGTTAACGAAATGGGTGACAGGCGAAGATGTCGACAAGAGTTAGCACGACGATTCCGAGTGAGCGAATGGGTGTCCTGATTGGAAGAGACGGGTCGACAAAAGCAAGCATTGAGAATGCATTCAAGGCGAGGCTACTCATCCAAAGTCAAAGCGGCGTGGTCGAGATCGTCCCCCGTGAAGATTCAGATGATCCAACAACCATTTTACGGGCCCGAGATGTAGTTCTCGCGATTGCTCGAGGCTTTTCACCCGAACGCGCGCTCACGCTAGCTGACGACGACATCGTTCTGGACATTATCGACTTGAGGGAAACTTTCGGGAAAAATGACCGGGACATCTCGCGTCTAAAAGGGCGCGTCATAGGTCGCGAGGGAAAGATTCGCAGACTACTAGAGGAAATGACCGACGCGAAAGTATCGGTCTACGGACATACGATCGCAATGCTCGGCGATTATGAGACCGTCACTGCTGCAAGAGAAGCAATAGAACTCTTACTGAAAGGCAAACAGCATTCCACTGTGTACAAATTGCTTAGAAAGATAAAGCGCGAAAGCAAAAAGAGAGAAACCCTTGAGCTGTGGCAAAAGCCACCCACTTAACATACATCAACCATCATCAGCTTTATTCCACACGTACGCAAAGGTAGTCGAACCGTAATGGCGCTTCAAGAAGTATTCCAGGAAATCTCTGCGGCAGATTTCTTCTACAGAAACCGGGACATCGCGGGGTTCACGAATCCAACTCGTGCTATCTACTCAACTATCCGTGAACTAGTAGAGAACTCTCTTGATGCGTGCGAAACAAGGCAGATCCCACCCGAAATATATCTGCGCATTTCACATGAGTCAGGCGCTACGGATGGGCCTGGTATTTACCGCGTCCACATCGAAGATAATGGGATTGGAATACCGTATGACATAATTCCATCCGCCTTCGGTCAGGTGCTTTTCGGCTCGAAGTACAAACTTCGGCAGACGCGAGGCACCTTCGGCTTGGGTGGAAAGATGGCGATCCTCTACGGCCAAATCACTACTCACGGCGCGGCCACAATAATGTCGAGCACCGGGCCGACGAAGATTCATCAATACGATTTGATGATTGACATCCAAAAGAATAAGCCGGTGGTTCTGAAACATAAGACGCATCCGAATGAAAACAGGTGGCACGGAGCCGTAATCGAATTCTCCACCGAGGCAGATTATACCCGTGCCATGTCAAAGATTCTAGATTACCTAATGGAGACGGCGATCGTCGCCCCATACGCCACCTTGACTTACGTTGATCCGAGGGGGAGGCTGTACAGGTTTGATCGGATTACAACTGAGATGCCGAAACCACCTGAGGAGACTTTACCCCATCCCTACGGCGTCGACGTCGAAACCATGAAGCGCCTAATCGAGCTAACGAATGAGCACACGCTCGTGGGTTTCATGAGAACGCATTTCCATCGGGTTGGGAGAACAATTGCCACCTCATTCCTCCAGCAAGTAAACCTCCCGACAAGGAAGAATCCGAAGAAACTGACCCCCGAAGATATAGTTACTCTTGTTAATGGGATGAAGAATTACAAGTTCTTGGCTCCTGACGCTAGCTGCCTTTCTCCCCTGGGTGAGGAATTGTTGGAAGCCGGGATAAGGAAGGAGTTGTCTCCAGAATTCATCGCCGTGTACCAGCGAAAACCCTCAGCTTACGCAGGCTTCCCATTCATCGTAGAAGTTGGGGTAGCGTATGGTGGCCAGATTGAGACCGGCGGGGGGATCAAACTCTTCAGGTTCGCCAATAAGATCCCTCTGCTCTTCGATGAGGCGAGCGATGTCTCATGGAAGGTTGTCAATACCCAAGTCGATTGGAAGCATTACAAAGCTACGCCCGACATGCCTATCGCAGTTTTCGTTCACATCTGTTCCACTAAAGTTCCATACAAGACAGTGGGGAAGGAATTCATCGCAGACAGGCCTGACGTGGAACGCGAAATACTAAACGCGTTGCGCGAGGTCGCTCGCAGGCTGTCGTTATTCCTATCAAAGAAGATTAACATCGCCCACGATAAGCATAGGCTCGACGTATTCCAAAAGTACCTGCCTAAGATTGCTTCATTCTCTGCCAAGCTTGCGGGAAAAAGTAAGCAGCCCGACGTATCCCCGTTACTGAAGAGTGTTTTGAGGTATGAAGAAGAAAGCGAAGAAGACGTCGAAGACGCCTAGCCGAATCGAAGAGAAGAAGCGGATCGTCCTAAATGGACTAAAGGATCTAGGTGAGGAGGTTTACGCGCAACTGTCGGAGAAACAATGGCCTTCAGTCCGCATGCCTAGCCGATCGATCAACAACATCCACTATGATCAACAAACTCGACAATACATTCTCGGCGATCACTACGTAAGACGAAGCGCACGTAACATCAGACACATCCGGCCTTTAACCCAACTTGTATGGACTGGATCCTTCGTTGACGAACTCACCAGCGAAGGAAAGACCTCAACCCTTCGAGACGTTTTCTATTCAGCACAGGCGTATGAAATGAGCTTCGCCGATCAGGCTGAAAGCGACGACATAATCACTGATCTGGAAACCGTAATCGGTCACTCCAGGGAGGATTTCAACGTCTTCCCTGAAGAACGAAGCGCAATATTCGGCGACCTAACAATCCAATATACTGTGCGAGGTTATGAGGGAAAAGAACTCAACCTTGCATCTCATCCCGATGGAATGATGATAGGTCCAGCACTTACAAATGCGGAATTTGCTGATTGCAATGCTGACAAGATAATAGCTATCGAGAAAGGCGGTCTGTTCACTCGTTTCATAGAAGAGAGGGTGCATGAGAAGTACAAAGCACTGTTAATTCACACTGCGGGCCAAGCTCCGCGTGCTACTCGGTCGCTCATAAGACGGATGAACAAAGAACTGAAGCTTCCGTGTTACATATTCTGTGACGCGGATCCTTGGGGAATGCACATTGCTAACGTTATAATCTCTGGTTCCGCGAACGCAGCGCACCTTCGAGATCTAAACACACCGGACGCGAAATGGTGCGGAGTTTGGGCCTCGGATATCGTCGATTACAAACTTCCGAGCGATCCGTTAACCGATCTCGACATAAAACGCCTCTATGAGCTTGAGAAAGACCCGCGGTACGATGGAAAGCTGTGGAAGCAGGAGATCGCAACTTTCCTTAAGAACAAACGTAAGGCTGAGCAGGAGGCGTTCAGCCGTTACGGCCTAGCTTACATAGTCGACAAGTATCTACCGGCGAAATTAAAGGAGATGAGTTGAAGACTCATCTAAGGCCGATCGGTATTCGCTGAAACCAATTCACCGTCATCGGAAATCGTATACCGTTCCCAGACAGTAGAATGTTTCGCTCCAACCATCTTAAGAACCCGAAGCGAAAGCGCAATCCCTTCGGCTTGGGTGTCCTCATCCAGTTTAAGCTCGATAACCCCGTCTACAATATCCTGTGCCGAAGCGACGATGGCTGGGTGAAACGCTTTCCTATTCATGGTTACTAGGCAAAGGCATTTCGCCTGTCGTGTTCTAGCTACTAGGACGCGCAAGAATTCAATCGCTGAATGGCCTCCTCTCTTGCGAATCAAAGTATTGAATGAATCGACTACGATCAGTGACACCTCACTACGCGACATCACATCAGATATTGCAATGCTAATTGCTGACAGGTTTTCTGGATCTACTGTGTTTGGCTCTTCACTCTCTACACCGACCGTCTTAGAGTAGCAATCGACAAACACGAGAGACGACCAGTCTACGCTTCCCTGGGTAACGTGTGTATGAACCGCCTGGCGAATGTTGGGCGGAAAGTTATCTAATGTAATATATACCACGGTTTTTCCGGATTCGATTTGTCGGCCGACCATGTGTGCCAAAAGATTCTCGTCTCCAGCCCCTGGATCGCTGAGTAAGACGATAGTACATGTGGAGGGCAATCCATCCGGGAGCAACTTGTCCACGACCTCCACCCCTGACTTGATCCTAGGAACCGGCTTTGCGTTGGTGCCAGACGGGCCAACTACTCCCTCCGGGCCAACTATTTCTCCTAGCGCGAGTTGCTTTGAAATCGCGTCTTGTATTTCCTTATCTCGGTCCATTCCAAACGAGTAAACTTCAACCTTTTTCAGAATTCCAAGTTCCACTAGGTCTTCGAGTTCTAGTTGGACTTCAGTTGGGTTACGGCCGACCTTCTTTGCTAATCCCTCAGGCGTCTCAGACAGGTTGGCATTGTTATGGAAGAGCGTTAGAATGTCTGCTTTTACATCAGTGTCCAGCAAACGTTCGAAGAGTTTCATCGGGCGTTTTGCCATGGGCCGTCCCACCTGAGGGGTGCCTAATCGTACCTTAAGCGAGAGGAAAGGTTTTCGGACCCTACTCTAACATGGTTAGAAGGCCATCAGGCGAAATGACAGGGTGCAGGTCAAAGCCTACCTTGACCAGATCTGCGTTCGAGTAATCTACCCCTTCCCTACTCCAACTTGGGACTGGGGAGCCCATCGTTCATATGCATTGAATATAGCGACGGCTAGAATCGTCGACATTGCCACTATGATCGTTCTTTCTTCCGGATAAAGGAAGAATATTACCTGCCAGATATCTGCGAACTTCGTGGGGGTGACCCCTCCTACAAACCCAACTACCAACTCGAAAAGAAGCCCTCCCACGAGGTGTTGCGCCATCGTTCCTACAAACGCTAAGATTGCGATCGCTGCAACCCCTAGATATCCGCCTCTTTTAGACCAGGAAGGTATTCGCGAGGCCGCAGGGGATAACAAGACTGCGAGTGCAATTACGTGAAGCCAAACGTAAGGTATGTGATCGTACCCATACAGAAGGCTGTAAGGACTTGCAAGAAATGCAACTAGGATAACGATGTAACTAACTTGTGCTATTCTGCGCTTCCCCGCTAGTAGAAGCCCAGCAATGAATACGTTCGCTACGCCAGGGAGAAAATCCAAACCGAGAAAGGTGGGTGGTCTTATTGGGTAAGCGATTACAGTTCCGATTAAAACTGATATTGTGCCGCTCCAAAGTCCTGCTATTAGGGCAATCGAGGTTAGCAGAAAGTCTCCTGCCGTAAACTGTGCAGAGATTCCAATCATGGAAAACGTGGGTACGACGCGTAGAATAAAGTACACAATTGCGAATACGGCCGCTAATGTGATCTGTCGAGTCCTCATCGTATGTGGCTTAGACACTTTCACGACCCGCAACCCGCTAGGCGAATGACTTTACTGCCTCTGCAAATGCTTCGTAAGTCTTGCGGTCCGATTCGCGCCCAAACGAGGCTATGAAGTAGTCGGTGTGTTCGCTTGTATTTGACAACAACTGTCTCTTCATGTCTTCGACGATCGTGGCATTGCGTGAGCATTGATTCGTTCCGTCGACCTTCCCAGCCCAGGACTTGATTAGGTCTATGTGGGGGCGACCTACCTCAGTACATTTTGCAAACAGGTACTTCTCTCGTTCACGCAATTCCTTCTTATCGAGGCCCCAATAGTTCCATCCGTCAGCCAGTTCGGCGACAATATCTAAGATCAGTTTGTGTTTGCCACCAATCCAAATGGGCGGTCCGGGTTTTTGTTTCGGCTTCGGTAAGCTCAGTGCGTTCGATATCTCAAATTTCTTGCCTCTTACTGATACTCTCTCCCCAGTCCACATGGCTCTCAGAATCAGGATCGTTTCCCTTAGGCGATCTATCCTCTCGTCTAGAGACGGAAAATGATAACCGTGAGATTGCATCTCACGGGCGCTCATTCTATCACCCGTTCCTAGCCCAACAATCAGTCTCCCTCCGCTAATGCAGTCGACCGTGCTCGTCATCTTTGCAAGCAATGCCGGGTTGCGTAGGTTTACATTCGTCACGAGGCTTCCAACCCTAATCTTCGACGTTCGTGCCGCGACTGCGGAGAGTAGAGTCCAACATTCTAAGACCCGGCCCGAGCGAAGCCAATAAGGCGAAAGGTGGTCATACGCCCAAACACTATCATACCCGAGGCTTTCGCACTCTTTCGCAACATCTATGAGATGTTCCGGATCGGGAATATTCTGAGGAAGCTGACAGCCGAACTTAGGGCGCGGCAATCAAAGCGCCTATCTAAACTGGTTAGATGCCTGTTCGAGTCTATCTATTCTGTGCGCCACGTCGCTTTGGCGTGTAGATCGTAAACACTCCTTTCCACATCGCGTCGTACGCTCTACTCATAGTTTCTGTGAACCGGTTGCTGTTAGTCCAAAATCCAACATCCGCTCCCACATCTGAGCTGTTGTCGTCTGGCAGTCTTTCGTAGAGCATTAACTCTCTTTGATTGACGATCGCCATTCCTGTCGGCCCGAGTGCTTCAGAGTAACGTAACTCGGAAACTGGGACCAGTTTCCTGGCTCCTTCTGTGTTTTCGCTAGTGATCGGTGCTATTATCCGGATCTTTGCCCCGCGTCCCTTCGCCTCCTTCAACTGCGCGAAATGGAAATCTGCGAGAGCCTGTATTCCCCTCATCGTCGTCCAGATCTCCACGCTCTTGTCCGCCGATTCGATCATTTGATTGAGCTTTCCGCTAACTTCGTTTCGTCCTTTGAAGATTTTGAGTTCATCGGGAGGTATACCCTTTCGTAATGCTTCAACGCGCGCTTCGGATGGCGTTGCGGAAGTCCACATCTCGTCAAAGTAGGCTTGGAGGTTCCGCACGAAGGCACGACTGTTGATCCAGAGAGCGACTTCCTCTTCCATTCTGGCTGATTCATCAGCGGTGCTTATCTCAAATAGCGCTTCGTTGTCGTCAATAATCGACACTCTCGGAATCGGTTTGGCTTTCAGGTCTAGGTGTCGGATCTCAACGTGTTGCCGCAGTTTCTCGACGATTTCTAGGTTCGGTTGGACGATCGCAGTGATCACCCTAACGCGTAATCCACCTTTCACAGCGTGGCTTAGCATGTCAAATAGGCCGGCAGTATCGGCTCTCACCATCTCTAAAGGAGAGAGTACTGTCATGACTGATTTCTGTGCCTGCGAACATATGCCATGCAGTCTCTGCTCGATCCGAAGTCTGCCCTCGACCACTTGAAACCGTTCCACTTCGTGCGTGACCCGTTCCACACGGACAATGTCAAATTGGCGGCGTAGCGTATCCCCTCGCTGCTCTAGAATTCTCAGCCTCGCCTTTCGTTCCTCGATAAGAATGCTCAAGCATCTGTCAAAGGGCATAGATTGCAACCGTACAGGCCTCTCAAGCGTGGCCTCCACAAGCCCACGTCTCTGAAGATTCCTTATGGTTCGGTAGGTCTCCGTCCGGTTGATCAGGACGGCGCGCGCGACCTCGCTGGCCTTTGACGGTCCAGTCTTCGCCAAGAAAACCAGTACCCGGGCCTCGTTTCTGGTCAACCCATATTCCTGTAGTTCCGCGACAATATCACTTATTGCCTGCACTTGAACTGAGCTTGAAGTACTCGTGGAGGATTCACCTTATTGCTGTGTCTGGTACGCCAGCGACACGGCAATATAAATGGGAGCCGCATCGGTTCGAGGTTCGACAACAAATTAGAGCGCCCGTTAGTTGCCTTCGCATCCATCCATTGCACGGGACCGCGTGTCAGACACTCACATGGGGGGTGTAAGACACCTTAGATTTTTCCTTTTCAAGCGCTAGATCATCTAGGCCAGCACAGGGTTGAACGTACGAATAGCACCTGGGATGTTCCCCCAATCCGTCCGAATGTAGTGGACGCCGTACACGTTCAAGCGGAAGGTTGAGCTCTACCCCAGGGTGTGCGTGCCCTAGGAAGGGCCAATGATAGCTACGCTAGATCCTAGGGTAGATCGGACCGCACTTGAGTGTATGTTCTGATGATGCCGTAGGGTTTGAATGCGGTGCCGCTTCCTGCGTAGAATTTGAGGAACCATTCCACCCAGTGAAGTCGAAGAGACTGCATGAATACGAACGCGGTCTCTAGTATCAGTATTAGGACTGTTGTCAGTGCCGCGAACAGTATCCATCCCAATACAGTGCCACCGATGTTTCCCCAAGCCATAAAGAAGACCAAGACTCCGAGGAAGAGGCGCAGGAAGACATCGTCGATTAGTTTCATGGCGAGTATTCGAACATAGGAGATCGTGTGAGATAGGGATGCGAGTAAGGCTTCAAAAGCGTCCATCAAACCCATCGGCCCTTCAGCCCAGATCTTCGCCGCCAGCATCGCTATGACTGGGACTCCCATTCGCAAGAATATATCCATGCCATTGCTCGGGTTGAAGAGGTAATTGGGGAAACGTAACCCGTATTCTAGCAAAGTGATACCAAACGCTCCGTAGAACCAAAGCCACGGCAGGGGCCCCGATATGAGGTCGTGGTAGTCTCGCACGTATAGATCGTTGACGACCTTCAGAATCAGCCCAGACATTATGTGGATCACGCCGATCGTTATCGATAGTCTTAGCATAAGTCGGATGTTGTCAAATGGTTCGAACCAAAGGGGGCCAGGTAATCCAGTAACCAGTCTGAACCATGCGACATTTCCGAAGACCGTCCCGTATAGAAATCCGACGACGAGGGCTGAAAGGCCGCTCAGAATGAGCAGTGGTGAACCTTCGATTACCATGCTGAAAACGCCGCCAAGACCGCCAAATGCGTTATCGGGTATCTTGAGTCCTCTTCTCTTGTACAGGTAGATGATACTCGAAGCTATCATCACTACAAGTCCGTTGCCGACATCGCCGAACATGAAACCGAAGAAGATTGGGTATGTTACGAGCCAAAGGACGGTGGGGTCGATTTCTTCGCTTGAAGGTACTCCGAAGCCGAGCGTCAGTTTCTCAAATGTAGCTAGGATTGGCCCCTTTGGGTGTTGGACTTGTGTTGGAGCGTTTTTGGCAGGCCAGTCCTTGACAATTACCTCGTCTGCACATATCGTTTTGAGGTCATTCCTAATCCTCTTTACTCTTGAGGATGGTATCCATCCTTCGATCATGGATGTTGATTCTGTCTTCCCACAATAGCCTTTCCCTTGTTCGAGCGCTCTTTCCGCCCCAATGACTTCTCGCTGTACGTGTAGGTATTCTCCGTCTCTCCGGCTTATCTCAGCAAGTTTTGCGTTCAGTTCCTTCAGGCGCGTTCGCGCTTCTTCGATCCTACTCGTTGCGTCGTATTGGAGGCGTTTTTTCCGTGAAATTGATTTCAGCTTCAGGCCTAATGTGCCGGTAATCGTGTCGGCGATGGCGGCGGGGTCACGTTTCGACGCCATAATTTGGGCAACGTTGTCTGAAATATCCTTGACAACCGCGTCTTCCATCGCCTTCGCTTGGGCCACGTCTTCAACTGAGCCTCCAGCTTTGAGTTCTGTCGGCTTTAGCGTCTGGAAGATGCTGGTCACGATCTCCTCCAGTTTGTGTCGGCCTTCGGGAGAGTTTACGTTGTCAATTTTCGTAATTTCTTCAATGCTCTGTTTGAGTTGGCGTTCCGCGTAGGTGATGAGCGCTTCGAGGGATTGTGCCTCATTCGCGAGAGTGGTTACTTGCTGTTCTAAATCTGAGGCTTTCCTTTCAACTTCGGTCAAGAGTTCATCGGAGACGCGGCGTTCAACGGGAACTGGCTTGGCGCGAGTTCCGTTGATTCCGAGGGCTGTGATTACGGAGTTAATCTTTGACTCCAGAGTAGTTAGGCGGTAGAGCCTATCCGAAACGGAAGTAGGAGTAACGCCTCCTCCATATCCTTTGATCATTTCCTTAACGTCAAGCAACTCGATAGCATTCTGCTCTCGGAGGTAGAGCATCACGTCTTCGAAATTTCTCTTCGGTACAATTATCTCGACGCGTCTCATTCTAGTGGGAATTAACAAGTAGTCCTGTCTCCTGGTTTTTCGGATGTCTGATTAGGTTTCTGAATTTTCCCTCTGACGGACTCGTCGCGGCTTCTGCTTGTCGGTCATCAGTCGTTTAAGTCTGTCCGTTATAAGGTCGTATAGCGCAGGGAGTTCCCAGCCTTCATCGGAGTAACTAAAAGAGTCGACTGGAGTTCGGATTTGAACCGTCACCTCGTAACGGCCCTATCTCTTCCAGCCTTGAATTTCGATTTGATAACCGATCTAGCTTCGAGAATGTCCGGAAAGACCTTGTATAATTGATTGACGGCTCGTTTGAACTTAGCTTTCGTCGCTTCGGCCTCGAATGGATCCTCGGGAAGGCCGACGATGAATACTGGGAACTCGGGTGCAGGTTCAACTTCGGCTAGGAGAGTCATGAAGTCTCGCTGCGTAGAAATTGCTTGGAGTTCCTCCCATTGGGTGACCAAAATGCAGGTCTTGTCATTCTTCAAGATAGACTCAAGGGCTAGCTCCGCGGTGGCATCGGGGGGACACGTTAGCGGAGTCATGTCCATGGAGTCTCCCACGCGAAAGTCTAAACTGCTCTTAATGTCAGGTCTAATGGACTTACTACCAACGCGTTCGGGCGGTTTCAATAGCGAAACGATATGAGATGAGGTAAGCAATCCTACGATTCGTTTGTCCTTGATCACTGGCAAGTGATCAATGCGTTTTCGAACTAGAAGGTCCCTAGCCTTCGCAACGGTATCGCCCTCTTCGATTGTGATTGGATTTTCAGTCGCCAATGAGGTAATCTTAAGATCCCCGCCAATTCTGCCCCTCAGTTCCCGTAGAAGAGTCGTGCAGTTCACTTGGCCAACGATCTTTCGGCCATCCGAGATCGGAGTTGCCCTAATCCTATAGTCTGCCATCAATCTAGCAACTTCCCCAACCAGCGCTTCCTTGCGGAGAACCGGGATATATGAAACTAAGGCCGATGGTTTTGTCGATTCCATATTTGTTGCCTTCAGGAGTTCCCTCTCTGAAATCATTCCGCATCGAATCCCTTCCGGGAAAAAGACTTGGTAGACACCTCGATCCACGAACAAACCTAAGATTTTAGAAAGTGTGGCATCTGGGGGAGACTCGACTAGCGGCGTAACTAGATTGTCGGTCGTTCGTGTCTTTAGCTCGTCGACATACTTCGGTAGCGCAGCAACGGGCAAGAGATTGAACTATCCTAAACCTTGATTTCTTCTCGTTTCCCTACGGCACCATGCTCTAGCAAATAAGTTCCATAGTAGCTCAGAGCCCAAAGGGCGCGCGCAGCCCTTTCTGGAACCGAGTATGCTGGTAGGCCGTGCTTCTCAAACGACATCCTCATGGCCTGTGCCATCTCCGTCGCACCCATGTCGCACATCATGACAGGTTTTCCATATTTCGGAACGATCTTGGCAATCTTGTCGACTACGTCGTCGAGTATAGTGGGCGCGTGGTGAAGGGTTATGGCAACGAGGCCTCCGATCTCAGAGTCTTCCAGTATTGTTGAGATGACTAACGCGAACATCTCGCTCGTGGCTTCGGCAGTGAGGTCTATCGGGTTTGCGCCCGTTTGAACCGGGAGAAGCAGTTTCTTCTCCTTGTACTCTGAGAATTTGGCCATGATCCTGGCGGGGAACTTCTGAACGAGTAATCCCGACTCCTCTAGGGCGTCGGCAGCGATTATACCAGGGCCACCGGCGTTCGTTACGACTGCTACTTTTCGAGTGTAGGTTGGCGGCTGTAGGGCTAATGCTCTACCGAAGTCAAAGAGTTCTTCAACATTTCGCACTCGGATGATGCCCGCTTGCCTGAACGCCCCATCGTAAATCTGATCTATTCCCGCGAGCGCCGCGGTGTGGGACGCAGTGGCTCTAGTGCCCGCTTCAGTCTTGCCCGCCTTCAAGGCCACGATAGGTTTCTTCTTTGATGTTTCCATGGCTCGCGATAGGAAGTCTCTTCCTTTCGCAAGTCCCTCTACATACATCAGAATTACATTTGTTCTTGCGTCATTCTCGAAGTAGCCGAGAAGTTCATCTTCGGTTACGTCGCATCTGTTGCCATAACTCACGAATCCTCTTATCCCCATTCCATGTCCCGCCATGTAATCCAGGGAGGCCGCTCCGAAGGCTCCGCTTTGGGTCAGAAACGAGACGGAACCTCGCCTTGGGCGCGGGGTGGCAACGACCTCGCGACCGTCGGAGAGGAATTTGTGCTCAGGGAGGAAGAGGGTATCCATTCCAGTATACGCATCATATATCCCGAGACAGTTCGGGCCTATCACTCGCAAGTCATATTTCCGAGCTGTCTTCACTAATTCCTCCTCCAGGTTTCTGTATCCAAGTTCCGCGAATCCAGACGATATTACGATCGCTGCTCTAGCGCCGCATTGTCCTGCTTCCTCAATAATTGCAGGTACACCCGGAGCGGGAATGGCAACTACTACGGTCTCAACCTGGTCTGGTATGGCTGAAATGGAGGCGTAACATGTCTCGCCTAGGATCTCTTGATGTTTTGGGTTTACTAGGTGGACGTGGCCCTTGAAAATTCCCCGGCTTCGGTTTGCGATCATATTTTCTGCGACTGCGTAGCCTATCCTACTGGGCGTTGCAGAGGCGCCGATGATAGCTAACGATTTTGGTTCAAAAAAGGAATTTAGGTTGCTACCTTCTTCAGATATTGAACGTCTCCCCCGCTTTTGCGCTCTTTCCAGACTTGAGAGACTTCGGTGTTGCTTTCAAGATACCGGTTCATAGCTACCTCAGAAACCATCTGTGATAGGCGGGAGATTTGAGCGAGGTCCCAAACAATTCCCCTTAACACCAAGCAAAGCTTCCGGTCCTGTACGGATGAGATAACAAGTTCAGTGAGTTTCTTCTGCTCCTCTTCAATTCTCTTGGAGCGTTCGATGGTTCGATTTGCGAGCTCTACATCCAACATGCTGAAAGAATCCATTGCGCCATTGCAAATCGCAAGCGTCTCGGCCCCGAACTTGCACACTTCATCAATGACTGACGAATACTCGGTGTACTTCTCTTCGGCCATAGTTATTATCTGGTTAGCAATCGACTCGCTGCAATCGGCCGTTTCCTCCAAGTATTTTGATATGGCTCTGTAACCGACGGCATGAGTGGCAGATTCAATGCCAACATGCCTTGACAATGGTATCCTAGAGATGGCGCGAAAGATTTGGCGTAATATCAACCAGTACAATCGGTCGGCTTCGTTCTCAAGCTCCACGACTTCTATCGCGAGAGAGAAGTTGCGGTCCATTAGAGCTTGGAGGGCTGTTTCCAACATTGAAACGGCGACCTTGTGAAGGCGTGAGAGGAGGCCTGTGATAGGAAACTTTGACGGGTCGAGAAAACATTGGATCACAGTCTCCTTCGGAGACTGTTCGACGATGCCTAACCCGCTTAGTCGCCTTGTTGAGTTGCGAATTGCATTGAATTGTTCGAGAGTCAGCTCCGTATTTGAAGAAACGATCGTTGTGTCGCGTCCGAGTATGTAGTTGCCTGTAATCATTCTGGCAAGAAGCTCGCCGTCTCTGCAAACGTCGGCATTGATCCTGCAAATCGTCATTTCGTCAGATTCGATCTCGCTACCTGGAGTGACGATTAATTCTCCGAACTCAGAGAGTCGAAGTGTAACTACGCCGCCTCGCCGAAGTCCGACTTGCCTTACCCAATCTCGGGGGAGTGAAACCGTTAGGGTCGAGTGCCCGACCCGTTGAACCTTTCTGATTTCCAAATTCTTTCGCTCAAACCTAATTCTGCCTAATGGAGGCGTGGAGAACGTATGGAAGGTGCCACTGAAGCTTTGTTATATATTTCGCCGTAATTCTATATAGAGAACTGTCCGCACGCTCAGGGATTTACTTGCCTACTCAAGTCCATACGTCGGCACTGTAGACATAGCTGTGGGACCTATCATACGCACTCTCGTTATGAGGCATTCGTCTCCCCCTTCTAGAACAAGATTCACCCCACATTGGGGGCAGGTCATTTGTGGTAGGCTAAAGTGGAATGAGAGATCGTCAGTTTCGAGTCTTTCAGCGTAATGGCAGTTTGTGCACCTCGCATATCCCGGCGTTTCTTCAACATCCAAAAGTGATCCTTCGAGTGCCGTGCCTTTGGACAGAATCTCGTAGGAGAACTTCAATTGGTCGATTGATACAACCCTGAGTTTCCCGACGCGGAGGTGAACCTCTAGGACCTTACTTGCAGACTGTTTTTTGACTAGTTCAAGAAGCGACTCTACAAGTGAAGTTGCGATCGCAAGCTCATGCACGTCGAGGACCTGCTATCTCTTCAACCCAAGCTTTTCGATTACTTCGTTAACGCCGGTGCCGTTCCTGCAGCTCGTGTGAACTGTAGCTGCCTTAGGGTTGAGCCGGACGACATCGGCGCTAAGCTTGTTCGGGTCAACTCCCATGGCTGCCGCCACGTCGATTTTGTTGATCGCAACCACCTTAGCGTCAAGGAACATCATCGGATGTTTAACGACCATGTAGGGTCCCTCAGTTACGCTAATGACCACTAACCGTCTGTCTGCCCCCAGCGGAAACTCGGCTGGACAAATCAGATTTCCCACATTCTCAATGAAAATCAAGTCCAGCCTATCGAGGGGGATTTTATCCAACGCCTTTCTAATGAGGTTCGCATCGAGGTGGCATTCTTTGCCCGTGTTAACTTGAACTGTAGGTACTCCCTCTGAGGAGATAATGTCCGAGTCAATCGTGGTTGTGACATCCCCCTCAATTACGGCAATTCGGAGGTCTTTCTTGAGT
>Ga0181539_1000087_pt1 | contig 96377 bp, 92 predicted proteins | sample PEATcosm2014_Bin_46_FD_119767 | JGI IMG/M metagenome (GOLD analysis project Ga0181539, IMG submission 119767) | Peatland microbial communities from MTU Mesocosm Facility, Houghton, MI, USA - PEATcosm2014_Bin23_60_metaG | ecosystem: Environmental > Terrestrial > Soil > Wetlands > Peat | place...
CGGGAACAGTTTCAGCGGGCAGCTCCAGTTTACCCTCCCAGTATCAGCACAAACCGTGCAGTTCTCAGTCTCAATCTACAATGCCCAATCTGGATACTATCAGCAATACTACGGCGGCCAACCTCTAACAACAGCATCAATAACCTACGTGGTCAGCCCAACATACCAGACCTACCCCAGCTATCTAACCTACCCAACGTACCCTACCTACCCCACCAACCCGAGCTATCCGACATACCCCACCTCTCCGAGCTACCCCACGTACCCGAGCTACCACTCCTATCCAGGTTACAATAACTACTACCGCAACGCTGGATACAACAATTACTACCACAGCAGCGGATACCACAACAACAATAACAACCACCACAAGTGACAGTCAATCCTAGGCTACGACTCACCAAACCTCCCATTTTTTAGATCGATCAACGAACGCACAAAAATCATCCAACAACAAATTCCACGTTGTGGAGCTGGTCGGTGTCCATGCCCACCAGCGTAGCACACACACATCGCTGCAACCGTCGTCTGACTCTCCATCTCCGGAACTGAAAAACCGGCATGCCCTAGGCACTCTATTAAGTCAAGTCTCTCGCTTGATAGTGCGTGGAATGGATAGCTCTTAACGCGACGTCCTTTAGCTACTTATCATCTGACCCTTTCGAGTTTGCCCTTACCTCGGCCTCGTAGCATACTTCGTTTCAGCTTGCACAGACACAAGCACGACTTACTCCAAATGATCCTCATCCGATCAGCTCGACCTATCGTGTACGACGCGTAGCTTGAATGGGATACGCGTAGTTTGGGAGGCTTGATTGTGAATGATTCGTCCACTCCGGTTATACGCAACTACATGCTGTAGTTAGTTAGTGATAAAAATTGGTTCAGACATACGCGAAAACCCGTAACTATGCGATACTCGGCATTGTTCTCATCATAGCAATCATCGCAGTCGGAGCGAACAGCAACCCCGTCTTGGCCCAGGCTCAACCCTGCACAGCGGTATTGAGCTACCCCGTAATACCCACAACATACCCCTACTCTAACGTTCCAATCACAGTGCCCATGTCAGCAACCTGCACCACAGTCTACGGCAACCAGCTATACGCGACCGGTAACGCTTATGACGCAACCTCAAACGTCGCCCTAAGCACAGTGAACAGTGTTCTACAGTCCACCGACGGCGGCACCACCTTCAACGGACAATTAGAGTTCAACCTGCCCCCATCAACCCAAGGCCACACTGTCACAATCTCCGTCTCCCTCTACAGCAATCAATACAACGATCTAGTAACCTCAACTAGCGAAACATTCCAGGCCATCACAGGAAGCCAGCAAGTCCAGCAAGTCGTCACTACTACGGTAACTCAAGCATACCAATACCCATACCAACCCCCCGTATCAACCCCGTACTCATATCCAACTCCGTACACAAACCAGACTTCCGACCCACCCCAAGCTCCGTCAGTCCAGCAACCCTTACAACAGCAGCCGTACGGACACCAATCGCAATATCAAACTCTAAACCACCATAACTCTCTACTCGATTACGTTGCAATCGCAGCAATACTCGCAACCGTCATAATCGCAACCGCAGGCCTGGTCGTGTACGGACAACGTAGACGGCAACCCCGTTCAATAGGTTGGGTTCCAGCGTTTCCGCCACCACCGCCACCTCGTTAGGCTTAGAAAGCTACGTACCCGAAAATTCCCATTTTTTTGACCACTTCATAAACCCGATTATTACGCAATCTCTTAGTCTATTTTGCAAACGTGATGGGGAAGACGTCCCCTGAACAGTCAAGGAAACGATTGGGAGAGGCTATTGAAATCTTCAGTAAGCTCAGAGCAAGACGTGACTTAGTGAAAGCAGAAGCCAAACTAGAAGCCCGCACATGACCGGCTTATATGTACCGGTAAATTGGCGTCGAAATCCCATGCCCCATCTCTGAGCTTCATTGACTGGGGACGAATCATGATGGGTCAGACGTGGGGTGTAAAGGATTCTCCACACATCGTTAGATCCTCCTCAAGAGACGAATACTCCAGGAATGCGACCAAATCGTTCATCGTTTGTGTTCTAGTGTTTTGATTCGGCGTTCGAGTTCTTCGATGCGTCTCGTGAGACCATGGATAGCTTTGTGATGACCATAACTGTGATCCACAAGATCGTTGAGCAGTTTCTTCAATTCTCGAGCGGTTTTCTCTTCCACCAAATTCCATCGACCACCAATGGATATCGCTGTTATTTATGGATGATTTGAACCAGATAGTTTGTGTGTGGGGTTAATGGTGCGCACACACAATCAGACTAGATCATTATGGCAGCTGCGATCGCTGTCGTCCAAAGTCCATCTTTGTTGCCTTCTGTCGATTGGCAGATGTTTCTGGTAGTGACCCTCATGCCTGATATGTTCCATATCTCTTGCCTAGTGTCCCAAGCATTGTCGACATCAAACGGCACGCCATGCGTCGACGCGAGCATTGAAGCAGCCAGATCCTCGGCATAGTCACCAGCTTTCTCCTGCGTCTGACCATACGACTTGTGTTCAGACAGGTAACCGTACACTGTTCTGTCGTACGGTAGTGCCATCCCAATGGCTGCAGCCATCAGCCTATTCGGCTCATTCGTGTCAATCCGACTCATAACGCAGAATAGTATTTGTCCAGACTTCAGAAGCTGCAAGAGCTCGTTCCGCGGCGATACGATGCAGTTGGGTGGTACGATGCTTGACACGTAGACTAGGTTATAGGAGGCTATGCCTGCATCACGAAGAGCCAATTCAAAACTTGCGAGCCTCTCTTTGTGAACGCCCACACCCTTTGTGAGAAATATCTTCTCCGGAATGTTGACCTGCATCTAGGATTCGACAAAGAATGATTCTTAGATATTCTTCAAGATTGTTATTGGTCATGATGCGATTCGTACAGTTGCTGTTGAGTTCGAGTTGAGTTAGAGCGGCATGGTCAAACTCTTAAAGGTCGATGTTAGTCGGAGAGGTTCTCATGAGTCTAGATTTTCTGTTTCGCCCTGCGACGATTGCGATTGTTGGCGCGTCGAGAGACAAAGAAAAAGTGGGTAACATAGTGCTCAGAAATGTCCTGTCGACATTTCACGGCAAAGTGTACGCGGTAAATGATAAGGCCGAAAAAGTAGAAGGTTTGCAGTCCTACAGGTCTATCAAAGATATCCAAGAAGGCATTGAGCTTGCTGTAGTGACGGTGCCTAGACAGTATGTCCAACAAGTGTTCGAGGAAGCTGCCGAAAAAAAGGTTGGAGCTGCTATCATAATCACGTCTGGCTTCAGGGAGTTGGACACGTACGGAGCCAGTCTTGAAACGGAGCTGAACAGAATATCGACCAAGAGCGGCATGAGGTTCCTGGGGCCGAACACGCTCGGCCTAATCACTGCCTCCTTCAACGCGACCTTCACTTTCTCTGATGTGAAGAGGGGTAACATAGCCCTCGTTGCCCAAAGCGGGGGGATAGGCGTCTACATGCTGAATTGGGCTCAGATGACGAGAACGGGAATCAGCCATTTTGTCAGTCTAGGCAATCAGGCCAACATTTCGGAGACAGAGGTTTACCAATACCTTGTACGCGACCCTCAGACACGTGCTATATTCACCTACGTCGAGGGAGTTGCTGATGGAACCCGGTTCTTGGATACTGTTCCGGAGATAGCGGCGAGAAAGCCCTTGATCTTCCTTAAGGGAGGTGTCGGGAAGAGCGGCGCTCAAGCCGTCAAGACTCACACAGGAAGTCTTGCAGGCTCGATGGAAATCTTCAGAGCAGCCGTGAAAACCGTGGGTGGAATAATCGTCGACGACTTGGAGGATTTCTTGAACCTTATCAAGCTCGTGTCTTCAGATGAACCTATCAAACGAGATCTGCTGGTCGTCACGAACTCTGGCGGTCATGGTGTCCTGGCAACAGATGAGATAGAGAGACAATCACTAAACCTGATAGATGTCCCCGAAAGAACAAAAGACGAATTGGTAAAAGTTCTTCCTGCGCAAAGCACTCCGAAGAACCCTCTCGATCTTTCTGGCGACGCCGGCAGGGACAGGTACAAGAGTACCTTGAGCATTGTTCAAGACCTAGACTGCTCCAAACTGGTTGTCGTCCAATCGCTGCCTATGATCAGCTGCACAGAAGTTGCGAAACTGATTCTCAACCACAAGGGCAAGAGCATGATCGGAGTCGTCATGGGCATGGATGAGGACGCGGCTGCGAGGATTCTCGATTCAGCAAACATCCCCGCCTTCACGTTTCCGGAAGACGCTGTGAGATCAATCAGTCGTCTGACGAGCAGGAGGGAACCTAGGAGAAAGATCAGAGTCTCGTCGCCGCTTCCTGGCACAGAATCGATCGTGACGGGGAAGAGCTACTTGAAAGACTCTGATGCGATGAAGCTCTTTGACGCCTACGGCCTAAAGACACCTGGATATGGGATTGCGGCGACTGTTGAAGAAGCAAGAAAAATCTCTGCAGAAATCGGCTTTCCAGTGGTGATGAAAATCTCCACAGACGAACCCGTCCACAAGACAGAACTGAACGGCGTACGGATCAACGTAACTAGTGAAACCGTGGAGACGACATTCAAAGAATTAGCTCAACTCTCCAAGAGAATCCTAGTCCAACAACAGCTAACCGGCGCGGAGGTTTTCCTAGGAGGAATTGATGATCCCATTTTCGGCCATGCAGTGCTGGTGGGGCCAGGTGGAACATACGTCGAACTTCTCAGGAGTCTCAGTTACGGACTTTCACCGATATCTGAGGATGAAGCCTTCGAAATGCTCTTGGAAAGTAAGGTTCACCAGATGGTTACCGGAAGAGGCAGGAGATTTGATGAGACTGATCTCATCAGAGCAATTACAACGCTGTCGAGAATGATTGTCGATTTGAAAATCAAGGAAATTGACATCAACCCGCTCATCGTGAACGAGAACGGCTGCTTTGCAGTGGACATCAGAACCGTTCTCAATCCTCCTGCCTGAAATCAGATTCCTACGCAGGCGTGCTCGCGCCGACCCTCGGCTCCGGCGATGCTCGGTTTGCTATCCTGTGCACGGCAAGGACGAAGATAACAAAGAGCGGGACTAGTGTCAAGTCGCTTAGGACCATAAATGCCTCTCCGAACCAGAAGACGGCGAAAGACAGGAGCAGGGCCGAGACTATCACTTTCATGTTCGCCTGCTTCACCTTCCTGACTTGATTCCTCAGAAGGTACGTCGCGGCTATGACCACGGCGATTCCGGTGCTCATCCCAAGAACTGTGGATTGGAAGTTGTTGGGGAGGAGTGCCACGAGAACAATGGCTGCCTCGAAAGCTTCGATCGCCCCGACTGAGAAGCCAGTGGTCATGATGCCTTTCTCGAAGTGTTCGGGCGAGGAACCTCCCATCCGGCTCCGGATGACTGACTTACGGGCGCTCTTGACGAGTCGGAGGCCGAAGTAGAGGAGCAATGCGCCACCCACGAGCCTCACGTAAACGTCGGGGAGAAGGGTGATGAGTACCCCGAGCACGAACATGGGGACAAATACCGCTACGACTCCCAAGGCCACGTAGAAGAAGGCTGAGGGGTGCTTCGAGTCACCGTAGAGCGCGAGCCCCACCGCCGCGGCCTCCACCAGCTCCAGTGTAGTTATCCCGAGGGCGGCCAGAAATATTGCCGGATCAAACAACAAACTGGTTGAAGTTCTCAGCGCTGTATGTTAAAACCGTTATGGCCGGGTGTCGTATGGGAATCCATCAGCCGGAGTTTGATCTAATCCGGTCCCTCGTTTCCGCAATACAGACCGAGTTTCCAGGAACAACATGGCCAAAGAGTAGTCATGAATGATTCATTCACTTCAGCTTTTAGGCGCAATGTAGTCGCCTTGAGCGTTCAACTGGGCGGACCCTGGGAAGGTGGATGGAGATGCTTGGACGAAGAGGCGTAAGCACGGTTCTCATTGGCCTGATCATAGTGATTTTGTTAGTGGCCGCGTTTGGCACGTACATTTATGTTTCGAGGTTTGCTCCAAGTAGCGATCTTACCATGTTTTCAACTCCGACTACGTTGGCGACAGGGGGAATGATGTGCTCTAATGTTGCTGACTATGATGAGAGTATCCCACCAGCGTACCAGTCTATGTACTCCGCGTTAAGTCAGATTTTGGACAACTTCCGTCAGACGCTAAGTTCAACATTGCCCGTGGCAAGCCACGGGGTAATTTACGCTACTGAGTTGTTGCCTGCCGATTCAAACATAGGCCAAAGGCTTCTCTCTCCACAGGCTATGCAGGGGGTCATCAACTATCTAGATGCAATTCAGAAACTGGGTGTACAGGGGGTTACGATTGACGTATCGTTTCCCATCCTCACCCCAACGTTTCCCAATTACGGTCAATACTTGCAGTTCTACGAAAACGTGGTCGCGCAGGTGCGTCAAAGAGGGATGAAGATCGATATAGAGTCGGAGACTCCGTTGTTGGTAGGCTACCCGGGCCTCTCGTTAGGCTCCGTAAGTTACGCGAACTTGACTTATAGTGACTATGTGAGTGAGGATAAGGAGATGATTCAGACAGTCATCAACGACCTGCACCCCGACTACTTGGACATAGGAACCGAGACTGACACGTTGCAAATGCTGCTCCACTATCCAGAAGTCAGCACACCGCAAGGATGGGACACGTACATCTCTTCTTTACTCACAGGGTTGAACAAGAGTAGCACGAAGATTAATGTTGGAATAGGCTCCTGGGACCCTATCGGCTACCTGTACGCAACACTAAATGATTCGGCGGTAGACGCCATAGACGTCCATGTCTACCCAGTCTACGGCAACTACCTTTCAATCCTAACACGAATAGGCCAACTGTCTGAGGAGTACGGGAAACCAATCGTCATAGATGAAGCGTGGCTGTACAAGAGCACCATGACCGAAGGCCACAATTTTGCTACCGACGCAGCGATCTCAGCCCGAAACCTGTACGCCTTCTGGATCCACCTCGACGAGAAATTCTTTGAGGTTATGTCAAAATACTCGCAGGTCTACAACGTCGCCTACCTATCGCCCTTCGAAGCGACCAATTTCTTCGCGTACTTAAATTACACTTCAGCCTCGGCCAACGTGCCATATTATGATGCGAGGCAAGTGGCGGGTCGAGCTGCAGCCGTTAACATCGCAAATGACATCGTATCACCCTTAGGCTGCTACTATGCGGAATTGATAGACGGCCAAATAACACTAAACACAACATTCATTCCCTTCACTATTGTCAGCGTTCCTTATTTATCTAAGATTCGAGATTCAATTTCTTCCGTACTAACGCACGGTTAGACCTACACGTACGGAAAAGTACGGCACTCACTAATATTGGTCCAGATTCTTCAGTTTCTCGGATAGATGTGTTTGAGGAATTTGCGTTTGAATGGATGAACCTTGCTGGCTAGAAGCTCTGTTAGAACGTAGTAGCTTGTTTCGAATTCAGCTAGGGAGTTGTTTCTGAAATTCAACATTTGTACTTGTCCCACGGGGTTCTCCCAAACCTTATCCCATGCCGCGGCAACTCCCCCAATTCCACGTTCACGGTTTCGACGTTCTAACTCGTTCCTTCCCACGATCATCACAACTAACAAACGTGTGACGTCTTGAATTTTCGTGCTGAGAAGGAGGTGGCGCGTGGAATTTCTAGGGGCGGTAGAGTCGATTATTACGCTCCGTCGGCTTCTAAGTATTGAGTCGCGTAGAGTCGTTATTGTGTTGTAAACAAGTTCCTCATCTCTAGCTGGTTGGCCGGTTCCGAAGTACATACTTCTTAACTCATCCACGTTGAGCCGTACAAATTCATGGTTTTCAGAGATAAGTCGTCGGGCTAACGTCGTCTTCCCTGATCCCGGGTATCCGCTAAGCACAAGGTTCCAGAGATGCATTGCTTCTCAGACAGGTCAGATTCTTGGTTATGATTTAGTTTGCGGTTTTCTCTCTCGAAGCCTCCAAAGGCCGAATTCTCCGACCGTTTGGGTCGTTTCAACGGGGTTGTACCATTTCTTTTTCGTACCCATCATGGAACGCATTTTCCAACCCGAGCTTTTTGGAGCGTTCTCAATCGCAGATAGCATGGCATCGATCTTCGCGGTAACGTCTTTCTTCTCAGCATCGTCAATCAGTTCAAACTCTGTTATGTAGCCCTTTAATCCGTTCAAATTCGTTGTCGCCGTATACCAAAATCCCCAATCAGAAGCAAGTTTCTCGGAGACAGATTTGGCGTTGATGCGGTTATTCTCTTCGCCTTGAGAGATTTCGTGTGCGTGCAAAGTTAGTATGGCATCTTTGACATCTTTCTCGCTGGGAAACACTATTTGTAATTTCTCGAGTAAGAGGTCAGTTGGGGTTACGGTTGGAGTGTCAAGCTCCAAGCGGTTCTTGAAGTCCAGTGGATGGTTGGCGGCGAGTAGCTTGTCGAAGAAGATGTCGACCGTGAACCATCCCTTGGGGTGGAAGTATATTTGCCGTTGAGTGGCCGCGCTTGACATGGTTGTCGGCCTTTTCTCGTATCCCATCTCGTTGAAGAATTCCTTCATCTTGTTCCTGTACTTGGCGTAAGACATGAAATCAAGATCTGTGTACTCCTGTTGACCTTGTCCCAGCCGCTGGAGTCTCTTTGCAAAATCCAAGTACTCCTCGCAGTGAACTCGAATTGCGACGCCTCCAAGTAGTCGTATCGGGACTCCTCTTTTGGTGGCTTCTTCGACAAGTCTCTTTCCTTCATCGACGAAAATCTCAGTGGGAATGACACCATTCCATTCCTCTGGCATTTCGATTACTCGATCTTCCAAAGGAGAACATCCATGAGATAATTACTGAGAATGTGGAATTAATCCTTCCTCTGAATGGAAAAACTAGGTAAAGTTAGGTAACTCAAGGTTACGAGACTTGAAGGGACGACCTTCTAATTCTCGGTCCTGAAGAATCATGAAGCAGCTCTTCACTTTCCTTTCTTCTTTGATTTCTTCTCGGCTTTCCTCTTTGGTTTCTTCTTTGATTTCGGCACAGATATCACCTACTGGCCGAAGATCTCACCATTACAGGTTTAACACTTCCGACAGCGAAGTTCAGTCACATGTATCGGTAAATTAGGGATGAAATTACACGCTTCATCTGTAAATTCTAGGTTAAGCTGCTGGCACACTCAAGAGAATGACGACGATTCATGACGCTGACCTGACATGCGAACAGACAACATTTGAGAACATATTGAGAACATGTGTCGAATATGTAAGTAATCTGTCATTCGATATAGTCTGTTCTCGAAATAGTACGATCTCTTGAACACCGCTTATGAGCTTCAGTGCAACAAAATCCCACGAGCAGAGAACAATGACCTACATATTTCCATCAATGCCTAGAAAAATCCATCCCGAATTGTTCAAACAGAAGATCGTTCGGGCTGCGATGAAAGCATACTGGCCACTCCGCATGGCCGGATTTGACTACTTGCTAGCCCCCATAATCCTCTGGGCATCGATTAACTAAAACTACCTCGAAATCTGGACGGTCACTCGGAGTACCAGCTCGATTTTCTCAACCTGATGTTGCAGTATGGGCACATTGGCTGGTATTCAGTGAAATTGGACTTACATTTAGGACAATACCAAGCCATGGCAAGCAGCCTTACACTAATCCCCGAAACCTAAACTTTAGGACAATTCTTTTTGTGTAGAGGGAAGATTTCGGAACTGTTCGTTTCGAAACCGCACTTATCGCACACAAATCGTTGTCCTTCCTTCTCGAACCTAGGCATCATGGTTAAACAACGCCATCAGTAATCAACGATCACTGCTTTATCGGTTCTCCTACCTCAACCTCGAGGGATCAGGATGCGGTACTTTCTTTCATGCGACGTAGGGTTTCTAAGTTCGGCTCGATCAGTGAAGCTTTCCCGGCAGCTTTCACGGCCGCGTGAATGTCCTTTAGCCCATTCCCTGTAACCACGACCACGATATCCTCATCGTGATCCACAAGGTCTTCTCGCACAGCTTTGGCTAGCCCGGCGTAGCCTGTGACCCCGGCGGGTTCAGCGAAGACCCCCTCCTCTCGCGCCAGCTTACGCATCGCCTCCAGCACTTCTTCGTCTGTTACCGTGAGGTAAGCTCCCTGAGTTTCTCGAACCGCACGCACCGCTCTAATCCCATCACGCGGGAGTCCGACGGAGATCGAGTCTGAGATCGTGTGTGCATCGACCGGGGTAATCGTTTCGGTCCCTGCTTTCCACGCGTTGTAGCAGGCTGCAGATCCTTCAGCTTGTACGCCCATTAGTTTGGGCATTTTCTCGATCCAACCCAAAGCCAACAGATCGCGCAGGCCTTTCCACAGTCCTGTAATGATGTTGCCATCTCCAACCGCTACGAAAATTCGGTCTGGAGCGCTCCAGCCTCGAGGTGAATTTTCCGACTTTGTTAGAGCTAATTGCTCGCAGATTTCGAATGACGCAGTCTTCTTACCCTCAACCGTATACGGGTTGTAGCCCGTGTTTCTTGAATACCACCCGAATTCTTTTGATGCGGCCAGGGATAATTCGAACGCTTGATCATACGTCCCCTTCACCAAGAACACACGCGTCCCGTAAATCATCAACTGCGCCACCTTGGCTTCAGGGGCAGTGTGGGGAACGAAAACCACAGCCGGTACATGGCCGCTAGCAGAAAGCCCCGCCAAAGCTGCTCCAGCGTTGCCGCTACTTGCCGCAGTAATTACCTCGACCCCTAGCTCCTTGGCTTTTGCCACAACCACAGCGCTCGCACGATCCTTCAATGACCCTGTAGGGTTCAACCCGTCATCTTTCACCCAAAGGTTGCGGAGCGTGAGCTCTTTGCCCAGTCGTTTAGCGTTGTAGAGTGGCGTCCAGCCAACACGCAGCGGAGGCACAACCGACCGATCATCAATCGGTAGGAGGTCCCAATATCTCCAGATAGAGCAATCCTTAGACCTGGAAACATCAGCCGGATTCAGTTTCGATTTGATCTTCTCATAATCGTACAACACATCCAGTAAGCCAACGTCGCCATGCTTGGGACAGACATACCGAACCTCACCAGGTGCATACGCGGCACCACAAAGAGAGCATTTCAGCTGACTTACATTCATACGCAAACCATGATGGTGCATAGTCAAGTCATGTATTACAATTTTGATGTGCTCCTGACAAATGCTTTGAACCGTGTTCTTCGCAGCTGCTGAACAGCTACCAGCGATAATGCTGAACGAAACTGATGCAGAAAACATAAGTCGTGCGTTAACAGTCGCCTGAAGTGAATAGAGGCTCCGTGTTGATAGACTTAACAGTAAATGAAAAAGGTCTTGAGAGAACGGCGAAGAGATGCCGTGATAGGAACATCATCATCCCTACTTTCTCTCAACTCAAAAATCCGAGCACTGCGCCCGACAAGATCAAGGAGCGGCTCAAGGGGATAGGACTATGGGACGTAGCCCCTCAGAACTTGTTCAGGATTACATGGAAGAATGAGCCCGTACCTAAGGGAGGACTCTTTCGATCCATCCCCAACTACGTGGAATTACCACCCGAGTTGACCGGGGTTGAGGCACGCATAATCGCGTTGGTTGGGAAATGGTTCCCAACGGGATCACACAAAGTCGGCGCCTCATTCGGATGCCTGGTTCCCCCACTCGTTACGGGCCAGTTTGACCCGACCGTGCATAAGGCCGTCTGGCCTAGCACTGGAAACTTCTGTAGGGGAGGGGCTTATGATGCGACCCTTCTAGGGTGCGAGAGCATCGCGATCCTTCCTGAGGAAATGTCACAGGAGCGATTTCAATGGCTCAAAACGGTCGCGGGCGAAATCATCGCCACCCCCGGATCCGAGAGTAACGTGAAGGAGATCTACGATAAAGTGTGGGAGCTAAAGCGCACTCGGAAGGACATCTTCGTATTCAATCAATTCTCCGAACCCGGAAACTACCTATTCCACTATGACGTCACAGGACACGCATTCGAGGAAGTAATCAGGAAGGAAACGAGAGGGGGGCACTTTCGGGGGGTCTGCTTCACTACGGGGTCTGCGGGCACAATTGCGTCCGGCGATTACCTTAAGCAGGTTTATCCAACTTCGAAAATTGCAGCGGGGGAAGCAGTTCAATGCCCAACGCTTCTTCTCAACGGCTACGGGGCTCATAGAATTGAAGGAATCGGCGACAAACACGTCCCCTGGATCCACAACGTAAGAAACACTGACCTAGTCATCGCAATCGACGACAATGACCCGATGAACTTGTTGAGTTTATTCAACGAACCAGCAGGGCGCGATTATCTAACGAAAGAGATCGGTGTGCCAGGAGAACTCGTCTCTCAGCTTGATCTGCTTGGGATTTCGAGCATAGCCAATGTCCTCATGGCGATAAAATTCGCAAAGTACTATGAGCTAACGCACAATGACCTCATTCTCACCGTATTCACCGATTCAGCAGACCTATACCAGTCCAGACTGCAAGAAGCACGCAAACAACAAGGCGAATACCGCACTCAACACGCAATTCGTGATTATAGTCAACATCTAATGGCTCTGAAGACTGACTCTATGATGGAACTCAACCACACCGACCGGAAGAGGGTACACAACCTGAAGTACTTCACGTGGATTGAACAGCAAATGTTCAACATCGACGAATTGAATCGCCAATGGTACGACTACGAACGCTATTGGGGAGAAATACAGGCAATGACGCCAAAGATTGACGAACTGATTACCCAATTCAACGACAGAGTCGGCCTATTATGAACCCTGACCCCCGAACCAGCCCAAGCAGGGTTCTCGCTTAGAACAGACAAATAAGATCTAGCGCCTGTTGGAAATTTCGCTTAGTTTAGAATAATACAAAAGCCGGAACAGTCGTTACAGGACAGCTGCCGTCTTAATTATAGTTTAGACGAAGTGTAGTCGACAAGCTGATGAAACTAGACCAAGAAGTCTTGAATTGGCTGCTGGAACCTGATCAGCCGGCCATCCGATATTACACGCTCCTAGACTTGCTAGAGTATTCAAACGGGAACCACGAGGTTCGAAAGGCCTATTCCAATATTCCAAAATTCGGCTGGGCACATCAAATCTTTAACGCACAGAAGCCCGGCGGGTTCTGGGAGTCGCGTAAGGATCTCTACCTGCCAAAATATACTGCGACCATTTGGAGACTGATTGTGCTCAGCGATCTTGGGCTGACCGCGAAAGATCAGCGGATTCGAAAGCCGTGTGAATTCTTCCTTAACGAGTACTCTCGGCCTGACGGTGGGTTCGATGGTCCAAGCAGCACATGGTCTAGGAGCGAGGTCTGCTTGACAGGCAACCTGGCCAGGGTTCTGGTCCGTTGCGGGTACGACGAAGATCGCCGCGTCATCTCAGCCTTCGACTGGTTGGTTGAGCACCAGATGAATGATGGAGGTTGGCATTGCTTCTATGAACGAGCCTTCGGCATGGGTACACTTGACTGCTGGGAGGGACTTAGCGCGTTCGCAGCCCTGCCGAGGACGAAGTGGACGCGACGAATGAAACGTTCCGTTGAGAGAGGTGCAAAATTCTACTTAGCGGAAGCTGTTCAAGCAGGGACATCGGCGCTACTTGTCGTGGCTCAGGTTCCACTACCCAGTCCACTACTATTATGACCTTCTCGTAGGATTAGACGTCATAACCAGCCTTGGATACGCGCACGACAGACGTCTGAAAGCAGCGCTACAAATCTTGCAAACGAAACGCCGACCTGACGGAACATGGGCTCTAGACGCAATACATCCTGACCTGGGCGCGGGCGCAAGTTATCGTTTCAGAAAGCGGCCTCAACGATTTGCATTGGAGAGGGAGAGACGGCCGAGCAAATGGATCACTCTTACCGCACTCCGGATTCTGAAAAGAATCGAGGATATTCACACAACCTGAGCACTAGATGACGTTTAACACGATTCCGGTTTTACATTCGTTGGTGCCACAGATGCCCAGGTTTAAAATGGCACGTCGGCATGCGGGTTGATCTGGATTCCGGGTGCTCCCACCATCAGACTCACACACACGAAAATCTCGAAGGCGCATTAGATGACACTGAAAGGAACAGGGCATGGATTAAGCACCGCTGATAAAGTGAAGGCTATTGCAGTTGAATTTGTCCGCAAAAGGTTCGCGAAGAATGGTGTAGTTGAGGTGGAAGAGATACAGTTTGACGGCACCTTCTACCAGATTCGTGGTCATTACACGATTGAGGAGAAAACAACACAACAATTCAGCGTCAGACTAGACAAAGACGGAGACATCATCGAAGGAACGCACGCTAAGTAGGTTGAGTATTCGTGATCAGACGGGAAGGCGGTTTTTGCGAACGAAGCAAGCTTTTGGTTTTGTGTGTGCGCACCATTAGCCCCACGCAACTAAACTTGAACTAGGAAAGTGTTTCATAGCAAGGTTGGTTCCAAAGCCAAAAGCATGATAAACTTGGCAAGAAGATAACCAGCAGAAGACAGCGAATTAGTGAGAAGTGATTACTAATGGGAACAAGGCCAAAGGTTGGTGACGTGGCACCTGATTTCGAAGGCCAAACGTCCAAAGACACACAAGTTCGTCTGCGAGATTACCTTGGAAAGAGGAATGTGGTGCTTTACTTCTACCCGAAAGATGATACGAAAGGTTGCACAATCGAAGCCTGCAGTTTCAGAGACAAGCTCCAACCCATAGCAGCTCTCTGGACAGAGGTGGTAGGCGTAAGCGTGGACACCGTTGAATCTCACAAAAAGTTCGCTGAGAAGAACAGTTTGAATTTCCCGTTGATCAGCGACCATGACAAGCTGATTTCGAAGACCTACGGAGTCTTGAGTGAAGACGGCTCGTATGCAGAAAGAGTGACATTCATAATCGACAGAGAAGGCAAGATTGCCAAGATTTTCACGAACGTCGACATCACAAAACACACGCATGAAATCGTCGCTGAACTCAAACACCTTGGACTCAAGAAGACGAACTGAGGAAAACCCCAAGGCACCCATGAACCTCACCGTCGTCGCCTGACTATTTGTGGTGGGGTATACCATTAGGTCCCCACACACACGTCCTGATAGACCGTAGTTTTCCTACTCTCTAGAGCCTGCTTGACTGAGGTTGCAAGAGGTTTTATGTCCGATTCACCTATGCTTTGCGTAGGATCGTGAGAAGTTGATTAAGGCAACAGTACAGAAGGCGCTAAACGACCAAACAAGAAAGGAATTCTATTCCCATTACCTTTACCTCTCAATGGCAGCATACTTCGAATCAACCAACCTGCGTGGCTTCGCGCATTGGATGCGTATTCAGGCGAAAGAGGAAGAGGAACACGCCATGAAATTCTTCGAGCACATAATTGAAAGACAAGGAAGAGTAGCCTTAGAGGCAATCGACGCACCCATTGCCAAGTGGAAGACCCCTAAGGACCTCTTTCAGGATGCTTACAATCACGAAAGAAAAGTAACTGAATCGATACACAGGATCGTTGAACTTGCTGATTCAGAGAAAGATCATGCGACCGCCATCTTCCTCCAATGGTTCGTGAAAGAACAAGTGGAAGAAGAGGCAAACGCGAACGAAATTCTTCAAAAACTCCAACTCATCGGAAACGAAACCAGCGCACTCTTCGTTCTGGACGGAGAGCTCGGCAAAAGGGCTTCCAAGTAATTAGAAAAGCGAGTAACGTGCGTCGTCTATGAAGTGATCAAAGGGCTCGTCGATTCTGGTGTGTGCACACCATTAGCCCACCAGCCTCTCCGCGTCCCAATTTATGGTCGCAGAACTTCTGAAAGCGCTTACTCAGTTGTCAAGTTAATTGCTCGATACTAAGAATCGAACTAAACCTCTCTTTGCTAATCTTGGATGGAGCTCTGCGTGGGATATTCGGTATTCACGGTAGAATCTGTAATTAACCATATCAAAACTTGGCATATGATGCCCTTTCGACTTGAATTAGGCTTGGAAGCCTGGTGGAAATAGATTTAGGGGATTTCTTCTGAGGCGTGAGATGGCTAAATTGACACGGTTTAGGTATGAATTGTTATCTCGATGTATTGTTATATCTATATCAAAATAGCAAAGGAAGAGGTGATAGAATTGAAAAGTCTCGTAGTCGAATACGTTCGTGAAAGAGGAAACGACGATGCATCAGAGGTTCTGAATGATTATATGGAGTATCTTCACGTCCACGGATATGTAATTCGCCATAACAACCGTAACAACGCTCAAACGAATCTCGTAGCTCATAATCAGAAACCGCTTATCATTCATCTTGAGGACACACCCTCAAACCAACCACAACTTGTCCCTCTCATTGCTAGCCTTAGCAAGTAACTGCCAGTAACTACCAGGAAAGAACAAAACAGATCAAATCAAGATGCTGGACAACGCCTACACAACGACCTTCAACGAAGACAACGCAACTCTGCAAGAGATACGGTTAACCGTTCCAGACGAACTCTTTCGCTTTCCCAGTAGAAGATGGGATAGCTTTTCCTCTCTTTGGACTTCTCGGGCGTTCATTCCATAGTCCATTTTGGCTTGATATCGATCTCCGCCCGCTGGAGAAGCTTAGCCGCGTGTTCATTTGCATCGCGAATGATCTTCTCCTCGTTGAGCGACTTGACAACTCTATTCTCCATGATGATTCTTCCGTCGATTATTGTGGTTTCTACATCTGACCCTTCAGCTGCATACACGAGGTGGGAGACTGGGTTGAAGGCTGGCGTCAGGTGGGGTTTCTGCATGTTCATAATGATTAAGTCCGCTTTTTTCCCGGATTCTAAGGAGCCGATCTGGAATTGTAGGCCGAGGGCTTTAGCTCCATTGATGGTCGCCATTTCAAGGACAGTCTCAGCGTTCAGGACGAGGGGATCCATTGTCCTCACCTTTTGTAGAAGTGATGCGGTTTTCATTTCTCGAATCATATCATAGCTATTGTTACTGGGGCCGCCATCGCATCCAATACCAACATTTACGCCAGCTTGCATCATTTCCGGCACCTTCGCTATTCCTGAAGATAGTTTCATGTTAGACGACGGGCAGTGTGCGACGTGAGCTCCTTTACGTGCCAGAATCGGCCATTCGCTCTCCGTCAACCACACACCATGCGCGAAGACAACATTCGGCCCAACCAGTCCAACCTCGTCCATGAACTCCGCGGGCATCTTGCCGAATTCCTTCTTCGTATAACGCACGTCCTCCTGAACCTCACTCAGATGCATCGTGACGCCAGTCCCGAGAAGTCTCGCCCCTTCCGCAATCTGCGCGTATAGCTCGGGAGTGCAACCGCCGAGCGAACGGGCACCGTACCAAACCCTAATCCTGTCATCTGCCTTGCCGTTCCAACGTTTGAAATATGTTTCAACCTCCCGCAGACACGTTTCAGCGTTCTCGATCATTCCCGGGTGCATGATGCTCTTCTCAGACCCATAGCCGGGTAAACCCATCACGGTCTTGGAAAGAAAGCCTCGCATTCCAGCCCTATCGACAACTTCAGCGATTCCATCAAAACCGTAACGAGAGTGAAGCAGACTCTCAAGAAATGTGGTCGTTCCAGCCTTGATCATTTCAAGCATGCAAAGCTCAGCGCTCACCTTTCCGTCCTGGCCGTCAAAATTGCCTTGGAGGGGCCAAACGAATTTCTGAAGCCAGTCAATCAGCGAGGTGTCATCTGCGCTACCTCTAATGAGAGCTTGCGCGAGATGCACATGCGTATCAACCAAGCCCGGCAACACAACTTTCCCTTTCGCATCAATCTCGAACTCTGCACGGCGTTCCGGTTTGACGTCAACTGCCTTCCCAACTTGCGAGATCACGCCCTTATCGATGAGAACGGCACCATCTCTGAATACTCGCCGCTGCGAGTTCATGGTGACTACTACACCGCCCTTGATGAGAACTGAAGTCAATTGCATCTAACCAGGCACTTGGCTCACTGGTAATTACGGGTTATTGATAGACCAGTAGCGTAATTCGTTTTCTAAATGTGATTAGAGTTATTCGCGTACGAGTTCGTCAACGTCTCTGTACCACTTCCGTTTCTCTCCGATTTGTGATCTAATCTTCCAGCCTCTTGTCTTGGGCTCTTTATCGATCCGATCCCGTAGACCAGTGATCTTTGAGGTCACGTCAACCTTATCCTCCTCGGAAAGTTTATCGAGAGTTTGTGTTGTTTTTCTCACGTTTTCTAAGTTGGTTGTGATTGTTTTCCAAAGTCCCCAATCGCGAGCAAGAAGCCGCGCCAAATAATCTGCGTTGATCGTTCCATCGTCCGATCCGCCAACCGGATGCTCCCTGAGCAGCATGATAGTATCAATAACGTCCTTCTCATTCAGTTTGACTATCTGCATTTTCTCTAACAGGAGCTCTGCGAGCGGAATCGTTGGATAATCCACTTCGAGCCGGTCTTTGAAGTCAATGTCGTGGCAGAATTCAAGCTTGTCCAAGAAGACATCGCAATGTCTGCCCGTGCCGCTGGTCTCGTAAAATACTAGTCTAGATCCAAAAAGAGCTCTTACTCGCACGTCGTACTGATACCCAAGCCCGGCGAAGAGAGTGTTGATTCGCGAGGTTTCTTTTTTGTAGGAAGCGAAGTCTATGTCAGTAAACGTGCGTCCGAGCATTTCCTGCATGTAGGAGAAGTTCGGGCAATGTATGTGAAACGCAAGCGCTCCCAACAACCTCAATAGTACGCCTTCGGCCTTAGCCGCATCCATAATCCGGTTTACTTCTTCAAGAAAGTCAGAGTGCGCATTACCGTACTTCGACAAGGATAACCTTCGAAGAATCAACAGGCCACACCTAAATGAAACTTCACCTCAACCCGCTGCAACGTGAACAAAGCAAAGGAATACGAAGAAAATCGGAATCTTTGGACGAAGCGGATTTTCGGCTAATAACCAGTACTGAACATAAGAACGAAGAAGTTAAATTCACATAAGTCGAGGCCTACAGTGGTCATCTTATGACAAGCCAACCTGCAGCGTTTGTAAGAAAAGCTTCGGGACTACGTAGAGACGTTTCCTTATTGGACGTAGTAAGCCTGAATCTGAGCAACATGTCAGGCGGCGCAGCCCTAGGAGTCATAGGTTTCACGACGGTACTGCTCACATCCATGTCCGGGGTGAACTTGGTCTACGGCTCTATACTGGCTTGGGTGCTATCAATCCCGGAGATCATTGTCTATACGATGATGACGTCAAGAGTCAGTCGGACTGGTGGAGACTACGTTTGGGTCTCACGTGTCTACGGCGGATTCTTCGGAGGACCCCTTTCGTTCATGGGCTACACGCTCGAGACGATGGCATATATGGCACTGATCGCGCTGGCGGCAGTGTCTGCGATTGGTTCAGTTGGAGTCGCACAGGGATTCTCAAACATGCTCTCTCTGGCGTTGCCAGGCAATATTCCTGGAGCTAACGTAGCGGGACAATTTCTCATTGCAGCCTTAGTCTTTGCTGTCCTTATCGCCATCAACGTTTTCAAACCAAAACTGGGTTTCAAAGTCGTTGCGATTGCGGTAATATTAGCGATAGCGGCAACTTTTGTAGGCATTTTTTCGCTCTTGGCTGCTGGAACGACGGGGGTGCAGAATTACATGAGCTTCCTCAACTCGATCGGATCCAACACAACGTATACTGCAGTTGCTAATTCGTACACTGGCCCAACTTTCGATTTTGGGGCCACCATATTCATGCTCCCATTCTACGCCATCTTCATCTACCCCTGGTTGAACGCAGGACCCGCTGTAGCTTCTGAGATTAAGGGTAAAGGCGCGTTGCGATACAACGTGCTCATATCGTCAGTTGTAACTCTCATAGTTGTCACCTCAGCATTTGCAGCCATGTACTATGCTGGCGGGTTTGCCTTCATCAACGGGGCATTAGCGAACGCGAACCTAGTATACAATTGGTCGTTTAACTTCTGGACACTCGCAATGGGTGTCTCTAGTACCCCTGTGGCCTGGTTCATCGGCTTAGGCTGGATCCTGTGGAACGTAGCCATCATAGCCTACGCAATCATCGTTCTATCACGATACCTCTTTGCTCAATCCTTCGACCGATTCCTACCCGAGAAGATATCATACGTTAGCCCGAAGTATGGTTCACCTACTGTCGCGTTCCTAATCAATCTCATAGGCACAATAGTACTGATCGGATTAGCTTCATTCTTCTACGGTACGCTAGTTTCACTCTACGGAGCTGTCGTCGCGTCGATGATTTACTTCTTCTTCATAGGAATCGCCGCTGTACGCTATGCTTTGAAGAATGAGAAGGGACAAGCGAAAGCAATTCTAGCAACCGCCGGCGCCCTGATGACAATCGTATTTGCATACATCACCTACCAATTCTTCGCCTTCGCATCGATATGGGGAGGAAACCCAATCGCATATGGGTGGGTCGCGGGCAGTTTCATCGCTGGACTCATAATCTACGTGGTATCGAAATCATACCATGCCAAGCGTGGCATTGACATCACACTCGCATACAAGGAACTACCACCACTATAGTTCAGCAATCACTCAACAACCCTCAATCACTGGCTTGAAGAGTCGGTGAGACAAGCACACCAAGCGAGATTAAGCGGAAAGCTCGGGAGAAGTCCTAAAGCTAAAAACGAGAGGCACTGTCACAGGCATGTGACAGGTTGAGGACACTGATTGACGCTAAGCGCATTCGATTGATCAACGAAATGATCGAATATGGGTTCGTAGACTTCAATTAACACAACCATACAGTCAGCGCTCGCACTCAACTGAGAGGTGTCCCAAGCACTGGGTAACGGTTAGGTGCCTGTGACGTAGAAGCTGTATGGGGCGTTGTATTCTCCAACATTTCCGGAGTTGTATGGTAGAATGAGGTAGTTACCGTAACCGTATGGGTTGGCGCCGAAAGCTGTTGGCGGAAAACCAAGCGCATATGACGCTGGGAACCCGTACATGAAGTACCCGTAATTGTACAGATACTGACCAGGGTAGAGGCCGGTATACGTGAAGTGGTAAATCAACCCGTAAGACTGCTCAGGTAAGACCGCAAGCCAATAGACGCCCGCCTTAGGTGTGGATAGGTAATCTGAGGGCTGAAGGGTCCATGTCTCCCAACCCGGACCGAAATTCCCAGTCACAAAACAGTACCCATTCTGGGTCGCTGCGATTAACGGCTCATTGAGAGGACTACTCTGACCGTAGCTCCCTCCATTATCTCCGTAGACTCCAAACTTGAGGCATTGACTTCCATCCGAACCATTGTACTGCAGATACATGGATACTGATTGGATGACGGTTGACTGGTTGACCGTGATCTTCGTCAACGCCTCAACATACTGTGCGTTGAACGTACTCGCCACAGGCTCAATGCTAGTATCACCGAGAACAGTCGAACCGAAAACAGGCACACTGACCGCTGCAATTGAAAGCAGCATTAAGACCGCGCATATTACCTTACGCAACATTTCGAATTCTACACAATAGGTCTTCCATATGACTCGTATTAGAAGCCTCCCTACAAGGCAATCGAAAGTTCCATGATGGGCGGTTAGAGTTCTGTGATAACTACTTCAAGCAAGTATAGGTTCACCGTACCGCCTGTGACGGCTGCTTGGGCTAGGCCAAACTAGTACGCGGTGCCCATGGTCAATCCTGAGATCACTTTAGACAATCTAAACGGCCATCCCTCGCGGGACCAAATCGTCGCATGGTTCACGCGGGATACTAACCAATATCCATTTCCGCATTATCCGGATGTGAGCTGGGAACTAAGAACTTTCTTGTCTCCGATATTGACGATTGCCCCTCTGAGGACACCTTCAGGGTATTCGCTTCCAGGGTTAATCACCAACGTTCTTCCAATCTTAGTAGTTCCTCTGGATTCATGGATGTGACCGCAAAGGTCTATAAGCGGTTGATATTTTTCGATCGCGCTACGAATTGCAGTGCTTCCGGCTCCAAACATGACTGCCTGACCCTTGTCAAAGACAGGTTTCGGTGGATAAACGGAGGCGTCGAGTTTCGGGGCCGTATCTAATCCGCAGTTTATCGGGGGTACGTGAATATTGAACACGCAGTTTTCCTTATCCGATACAGAGGAAACAAGTTTCTCAGTCATGACTGCAAGCTCTTCCTCAGTATGATCTCGCGGACATTTCCAGGGAGTGGGATTGCTCCACCCCAAGTTCACCATTTCGTGAAGCTCATCAATCTTGAGGACTTTGTGATCGGCGTTCTTTACGTGAGGAGTATCTCGGACGGCATCGACAATTTCTTGATAATCATCATTTCCACCCGTTAAATAACACGTCACGCCTAGCTCAGAGAGGAAGGATTCAGCACGGTCGACCCACTTTGTTAATGTATCCTTCATCTGGGTCATGAAGACTTCGTCCACTTTCTCTTTGGACGCGTTGAGCTCATCCATCTCTGCCTTGCTACAACGATAGGGGTAGTAGCCACTATCAGTTATCTCCCGTTCCAGAGACTTCGCTTCGTCTGGGCTGTGTAAGGTTTTTCCGCCCATGTAATCTGCTTTGAACGTCCCGTCGCCGTAGTCAACGATTGGGACAAGCATTTTACCGGTCATGTCACCTCCTAGAACCAACACCTCAACCTTGTAGAACTTTGCGGCGCTCAATATCTTGTCATAACATTTACCAGAACCATGGAGGTCTGTTGCATAGAAAATCTTCGTGAACTTCTTGACGGGCATGTTTACGCATCTTCAGTGATCGCGTAGTAGAGGCGGCGGTACTATAATTTATCCATCCCAATTCCCGTCTGGTAGACTGGATTTGATTCTCTTCAGAGGCGCCGTTGGCCGGGCTCGAATATATCAACGGGGAAGTCGCGAAGAATGTTCCTTAAGTATGGAGGCAAGTCGTGCTTTCATAGGGTATGTGGGCAATGTTTGAAGTCGACGGCAGGACACGTTTGCATGATGTCACTCGCCTGCTTGTGAACACTGCAATGGGACGCACCAAGGCTGACTTGGCGATTCGGAATGGCTCTCTTGTAAATACAAACTCCGGCGAAATCATTGAGAATCAAGGAATAGCGATCAAAAACGATAGGATAGCGCTTGTTGGAAACGTGGAAAACACCATTGGGCCCGATACTCAAGTAATTGACGCGCACAGAAAATGGGTTGCTCCAGGTTTCATTGACGGTCACGTCCACGTAGAGAGCGCTATGGTCGCGGGGACTGAATTTGCGAGAGCTGTGATACCTCATGGTACAACTACGGTTTTCATAGACCCACACGAAATGGCAAACGTCCTTGGAATGGACGGTGTTCGGTTCTTCATAAACGAAGCCCGAGGTCTTCCGCTTAAGATGCTTGTCACATTTCCCTCCTGCGTTCCTGCGGCCCCCGGTTTCGAAACGAGTGGTGCTTCGTTTGGGCCGAAGGAGATTGAGGAGGCGATGAGTTGGAAGGAGGTTGTGGCACTTGGCGAGATGATGAACTATCCTGGTGTGTTGGCGGCCGACCCTGAGGTACACGGGGAAATTGCAGCGACACTGAAAACCGGGCGAGTAGTGGAAGGTCACGCAGTCGATTTGCTAGACAGGGACTTAGGTGCGTACGCCGCTGCTGGAATAACCTCATGCCACGAATCAACTGAAGAAATTCAAGCAGTCCAGAAGCTCAGGAATGGAATGTACGCAATGCTAAGAGAGGGATCGGGTGCGACAAACGTTGCGAATACAATCACGTCTGTTACAAGAAAAAAACTGGATACTCGTCACGTCTGTTTAGTTACAGACGACCGAGAACCGAGCGACCTGCTGAACGAGGGGCACATTGATCACGTCATTCGCAGAGCTATTCAGGAAGGAGTCGACCCGATCGAGGCAATTCAGATGGCCACCCTCAATGTCGCGGAACATTACGAGTGTGCCAGAGAATTTGGAAACATAGCCCCAGCCCGTTTCGCGGACATCGTCATTCTCGACAAACTCGAAACGATCTCCGTAAACACAGTCATCGCCGACGGAAAAGTCGTAAGTCAAAACGGAAAACTAACCGCGAACCTACCGACCCCGACTTACCCAGAAGCTGTGAAGCAATCCATGAATCTCAAACGCCCACCAACTCTGGAGGATCTGACTGTGAGGACTAAGACCAAGAACGACTCGGTTAGGGTTAGAGCGATTGGAGTTATGCCAACGAATATTCTCACACGCAACCTAGAGTCAGAAGTTCCCGTGAAAGAAGGAAAGGCGTTGGCAAACCCACGAGAGGATATAGCAAAGATAGCTGTCTTTGAGCGACACGGACGTTCAGGGAATGTGGCGGTTGGGTTCGTCAAGGGACTTGGGCTAAAGGAGGGAGCTGTTGCATCGACGGTGGGACATGATAGCCACAACTTGGTGGTCGCGGGAGTGGATGACGCGAGCATGATTGCGGCCGCAAATCTTCTAGCGCAAAGCGGCGGAGGCATGGTCGCGGTTAAGGACCAAAAACCACTATCACATCTTCCCCTGCCCATAGCTGGGCTCATGTCGGACAAGTCTGTCGGAACGGTTTCACGGCAGATGAAGGAGCTTAAAGATGCATGGTCAAAATTGGGCTCGAGGCTGCCATCTCCTACGATCACACTCGCGTTCACCACACTCTCGGTTCTTCCGGAGCTAAGAATTACTGACAAGGGGGTCCTAGATACGGTCCAGTTCCGATTCGTGAACCCTATCATTGAGTGAACTGAACTTGGACGAAATGTGAATTCGTACCCCGCCCTTCTTTCGCTGATTTGTACGGAAGTTCAGTCTTCAAGCAATCAATGGACCGGAGAATGGAGGGTTAACTTCGAAGGCATCAATCATGGCGTGAACGTTATCCGCCAAGGGATAGAGAATTGGGCACGTGCATCCGGTGGAGTTGTACTCCTCAACTTTCTTGAGGCAATCTTCTGCGGTTCCACTGGCTGTGATAAGTCGAACGAGTGTATCATCTACTAACTGCTTGGCCTTTTCTAGGCCTCCCGGTTTGGCAGGCCAACCTCCCAACGCAGTTTTTACCTCTTCAATCAAAGATTCTTTCACACCGCTGGCTTTCGCGATGTGGGGTTGTTGCCCCAGATACTGGGCGACCAGCGGCCGCGCGCTATCAATAGCTTTCTCAGCGTCGTCGTCTAGGGCACACACGATCAGCTGAGGCCTGTCAATGGCCTCGAACCGTCTACCACCCTTCGCCGCCCCCACTTTGAGGTGTTCCAAGGCTTGGCGATTGTAGTTTGGGGAGACTAGGTAGTTCAGGAGCAGACCGTCAGCAATCTCGCCGGTTAGTTCAATCATATCCCAACCAGTAGCGCCTATGTAAATTGGGATTTTACGGGGTGTAGAAGGGTCACCGTAAACAACATCTAGTCGTATGTCCCGTACTTTCACGAACTCTCCCTCGAACGTGACGTTCTCCATCCGGAAGAGGCGCTGGAGAACAGTAACGTACTCTCGCATTGCTTTCAGCGGTTTCTTCCGTTCGATCCCAACCTTCGACGCTAGCGGATCCCACCAAGCGCCCACTCCAAGCAAGCTACGACCGTCAGACAGTTCATCGAGAGTTAGAAAAGACACCGCAGTCAGAGCCACATTCCGCGTCCAATTGTTTATCACCCCAGTTCCAAGTTTGATTTTATTGGTGACGGCAGCCATAGCCGCAAGCGGCGTAATAGCATCCCGTGCGAGGCGTGATTCGGCATGCCAGATGGCTTCAAACCCTTTCTGTTCAGCATACTGCGCGAACTTCATCTCTTCACGAATTCTATGCTTATCCTGAAGGTATAAAGCCACTCTTTGTATGTTATTCACCATCTTTAATTTTCCCCCATTAGCCTACGGCGGTAGTTCTTGTAGGCTCGACCGAAACCTCCCGTTAAGCAGGTATTAGGGCTTCGGTTCCAGTAGAACTGCTAGGGTCTTAGGCAGGTGACACAAAGAGCGTCCAGCAAGGCAAATAACGGTTAGGATGGTTGGTTATTTCTGATTCCATCCGTGTAAGCCCTGTGACAGTCGCTGCAGAATTTGGGTAAAGGAACTTCTTTCTCTTCCCCACAGCTTGCACAGATTATCTTAACCGTCTTAACTGGTTTCGGCTTACTCATGTTATTGCACCCAGTGAATCCAATAATCTTAGGGTCCGTCACAGTAAAGTGTTAGCCTTTCAAATCTCAGTTGCAACAACTCAGATACGCGGGATGATGGTTGGCTTTGTCGTCCTCTAATTCTGAAACCACTATCCCGAACGGAATTGGCGATATATCGAGAAAAACACTAAACCGTAAGCCCTATCTTGCGAACCAACAAGAACAATACACTATGACATTTTCTAGACCTCCTGCAATCGTAATGTTTTGTTATGTTTGCGGAAGCCTGATGAATTATAATCCCAGTACGCAAGCCGTTTATTGTCCTCGCTGCCGAAATTGGGGGTGGCGGGTCGGGCAGTATCCTTCTACCGGTCTTTTCTCAGCTCAGTGTCAATGCGGACGTCCTTTGGGTGAAATAGATAATTTCTGTCGATTCTGCGGTTTGCGCCGAATGCGCTAAAATAGGAGAATCCAGGAAGTGGTATAATGACGTTGAGGAAGTTCTCAGAAGCGACTCTTGAATGATCACTTTTGAAGGATTCGCGATTTCACTGTTCGATTCCGTTTCTAATGAGGTCGCCTATGTTGTCTTCGAGTAACGTCATTGAGATTCCCGCTTCGTCGGCCAGAGCGTTTGAGATAGTAAAGTCTAGCCAACTGGAGATTATTGATGTGGAAGGTCAACAGGTAGGTGATTTCGTCGCATTCGTTCTTCCGGATTTGAGGGAGAAATTCTCGGCCGCACGCACGAGGGTAGAAAATGGGACCATTCGGATTACCAAGGGAAACCGATTACTATCGAACCTATGCAGAACCATGTTTACTATAGTTGAGGATACTTGTGGAGTACACGATCTTCTCTATGCTCCCTGTTGTAGGTGGGTGTTTGAAAATAGGTACAAGATCCAGGGACATGACGGATGCTTAGAAAACCTAGCTCAGGCGCTCGCGCCTTGGGGAGTAACGATCAACGACATTCCGGATCCGCTCAATGTCTTCATGAACGCTTTCATCGACGATAATTTTGTACCGACGATAATGCCACCCGTTTCAAAGGCAAACGACTACATTACCATCCGTGCCGAGACGAACGTGCTCATCGGTCTCTCCGCCTGTGCCGTCAACGTGGCCAACACGAATGCTGGAAGGTGCAAACCACTGCGCGTCCAAATTCAAACGTCCTGATTTTTCATGCACTCAGCCTCTCATCACACAAGAATCTGGAATCCTCCAAAGACAGAATCAACTGCTGGTTGAACAAGAGTGTTTTGCCCCGCTTAGCACTCTCCATTAACGGCTTAGTGTCTGTATGCCAAATAACTTGTCAAGAGTTAAAGGTTACACGTATAGAATCCTTCTAGCTTTACAGACTATGAAAATTTGCAGCGCTTAGGGGTAAGCAGCTTTGCGGGTTGAAAAGACAGTGATTTTCAAGCTCAATGGACAGCCTGTTACTGTCAAGTGTCCCCCAGCTTACACTTTGCTTGAAGTTCTCCGCGAGGAACTTCACGTTACAGGACCGAAGGAAGACTGTGCCAAGGGTGAGTGTGGAGCATGTACCGTAATCAAAGATGGCGTACCCGTATGTTCATGCCTCGTGCTCGTTTCACAGGCAGAAGGGTCTGAAATCATAACATCCGAGGGACTCGTTAAGGATGGGAAGTTGAATCCCGTTCAAGAAGCTTTCCTCGAGGAAGGAGCAGTGCAATGCGGCCACTGCATCCCAGGCATGATCGTCTCTGCCTCTGCTCTCTTGATGCGCAATCCGAACCCAACAGTAGATGAGATTCGCACGGCCCTCTCAGGTAACCTCTGCAGATGCACGGGCTACTCAAAGATCATCTCCGCTGTTCAAGAGGCCGCGAAGCAGCGGAGGCGTTAGAATCATTGATGCGGTCCGAAATCGACGTCTTAACGCCCAGAAGCCTCGATGAGGCACTAAACATTCTTCACGAAAACCGGAATGGGCTTAAGATTATCGCTGGAGGTTCTGATGTGATTGTTCAACTTAGGGATGGGGTCATCAAAGCGAATGAACTCCTAAACATATTGTCCATCAAGGAACTGAGATTTGTGAGAAAGGACAATGATTGCATCCACATCGGAGCGCTGGCAACCTACAGCGACATTGTTCACTCTCAACTCACGCGGGACCACGCATGGCCTCTTGTGGAGGCGGCAAGGCAGATTGGAGCAATCCAACTTCAAAACACGGCAACTATAGGTGGAAATCTGGGGAACGCTTCGCCAGCAGGCGACAGCCTACCCCCTCTCTACGCCCTCGACGCAGTCGTAGTCACGCGAAGCAAGGCTGAAAGGCGTGAAATTCCAATCGAAAATTTCTTCTTAGCCTACAGAAAAACTGCGCTCAAGCCCGATGAATTGATCGAGCAAGTATACTTCAACGCTCTAGGTGAGCAGGACCGAGGAGCATATATGAAACTTGGACTCCGCGAAGCAAACGCAATCTCAATCGTAGATGTGGCAACAGTACTGAGGAGTAGAGCCAAGAATGAGACATTTGCTGAAGCGAGAGTTGCTTTGGGAGCTGTTGCTCCTAATATTCGACGGGCTAGAGGATGCGAACAATCCTTGACAAACAAACCTCTGAATCACGAGGTCTTAAAGACAGCCGCGTCCCTCGCGGTCACCGATGCTAAACCGATAGACGACATTCGTGGGTCAGCTCAGTACAGAAAGGATGTGGTAGCCTCCCTTGTCTACGAGGCATTAAACCGGGCACTTTACGGGAAGAAGAAGTGGGATGGGTAGGCGGTTGCTGGTCAAGGTCAAGGTTTTCGGTGCCCCATCTCTCGCACTCGAAAGAAAAGAGCTTACTATCGAATTGAACGACAACGCAACAACTGAAGATCTACTTCAATCCCTCCCGGTCAAAGACAAAGATTACCTGTACGTTGTTCGAGAGGGAATTAGGCTCAATTCCAGATCTAAAATCAACGATGGCGACGAAATCCTCGTCGTCCCACCAATCGCAGGGGGTTGACAGAACGACCGAACAAACGTCCGTCAAGCGAGAAGAGACGAAATGGGTAGGAAAATCAGTCGTACGTAAAGATGGACGAGGCAAAGTCACGGGAGAGACAAAATTCTTCTCCGACATGGCCCTGCCGAACATGCTCTACGCAAAGGTCACCCGCAGCAAATACCCGCACGCGCTGATCAAGAAAATCAGCACAGAGAGAGCCAAGGCCATTTCAGGCGTTGTAGCCGTTCTTACGTACAAGGACGTCCCGGCACTCAATAGGTTCGGTGTCCTGATCCCTGACCAACCCGTCCTCTGCTTCGATAAGGTGAGGTATCTTGGAGACGCGGTTGCCGTTGTCGCCGCCGAAAACCTAGAAACTGCAGAGAGAGCAGCGCAAGCAGTCGAAGTTGAGTACGAGCCGCTTCCCGTCGTATCCGACCCGCTTGAAGCGATGAAGCCTGACGCCCCCAAAGTTCACGAAAAAGGAAACATCCTCAGACATGCAACTGTCAGAGTCGGAGACGTTGATGCAGCATTCCACGAAGCCGCGGTAGTTGTGGAGAACACCTACCGAACCGGGCGACAAATGCACATGTACCTTGAGACCGAGGCAGGGATCGCGATGCTAGACGAGCATGAACGGCTCATTCTCTACACCGGAGGCCAATCCCCGTACCGAGATCAAATGCAGATCTCTAGGTCCTTAGGAATCAAACCTGAAGAAGTCAGAGTCATTTCGACCCCGGTAGGGGGTGCATTTGGCGGTAAGGAAGAGAACACCGTCCAGATCCACCTAGCTCTGCTAGCGACGAAAACAAAACGTCCCGTCAAGATGGTATGGACGCGCGAAGAATCCGGTATAGCGGGCATGAAACGGCACCCGATGATCGTAACAACAAAAACGGCGACCGATCGGGACGGAAGAATCCTAGCGAATCAGGTCCGAATAGTGGCCGATACAGGCGCCTATGCATCTCTCGGCCCCACAGTACTTGACGTCGCTATCGAAAATTCCTGCGGACCATACCACATACCGAACATCGATATCGATGCCTACTCAGTCTATACGAATAATGGCGTAGCTGGTGCGTTCCGCGGCTTCGGCGCCCCGCAAGTGAATTTTGCAATCGAATCAAACATAGATATTATCGCGGAAAAACTGGGGCTCGATAGGCTGGAAATTCGCAAGAAGAATGTGCTTCGTGAAGGTGACATCGGGCCTTTTGGGTACAAAATGCTCGGCAGCGTTGGAGTCTATGAGACGCTCCTGAACGCCGAACGCACAGATCTCTGGAAGAATAGAATAATGCACAAATCCAAAGCGTCAGCGCCATGGTGTAAGAGAGGAATCGCCGTAACAACAGCTGTCAAGGGATTTGGTTTCGGCGCCCTTCCCGACTTCGCTGCCGCTTCCATTCAAATTACACCGACCGGCAAATTCGTCGTCGGAGTTAGTTGCCCGGAGATTGGCCAGGGGGCTGTCACGGCCTACTCCCAGATAGCTGCGGAGGCATTGCACTGCAACATCGCCGACATATACCTCGCCTCTGCCGACTCACAACTCGCACCCGATACTGGAACTTCATCCTCATCGATGGCTTTGGTCAGAGGTGGAAACGCCATATTAGCTGCCGCGCCTAAGATGCACGAATTACTTCTTGATGTAGCCAGCGAGATAGTTAGAGAGCCGAAAGATAATCTGGAATTTGGTGAATCAAGAATTTTCAGTGGAGAGAAGACTGGAAAATCAGTAACTTACGTTGAGATCGCGCAATTTCTCCATAACAGAGGCGCCGAAACAAAGGTTATCGGAGGATTCGAAGTTCCGCGAGTCGACAAACCGGTCGAGGGCAGCATCGAGATTCCCCATTGGTCATACATGTATGCCACCGCCATTGCTCTAGTGGAAGTTGACACATTAACTGGCGCTACGAAAGTTCTCCAGTTCTTCCTCTCACCAGATTCTGGTACGGTAATCAACCCGCAATCATACACGGGCCAATGCGAGGGCGCAATCGTGCAAGGGTTAGGGTTCGCGTTAACTGAAGAAACACAAATCGATAATGGACTAATCAAGACAAAAAATTTCACGACATACATCATACCAACCATACGTGACGTCCCAGAGATTCAGGTCGAACCAGTAGAGACCTACGAAAAAATCGGCCCCTTCGGGGCTAAGGGTTTGGGAGAGATCGGCATAGTACCCGTCGGATCAGCCGTCGCAAACGCAATCTACGACGCCATAGGGACGAGACTGTTCACCCTACCCGCCACTCCAGAGCGCGTTTTCCACGCCCTTAAATGGAAGGAGAGTCGAGATGGCGGCAAAAGTCAAAGTTAGGCTATTCCATGAACTGAGGTCCACTCTGGGCCAAAGCGAGATAGAACTTGAAGCCAACACGCTTAACGACGTAGTAGAATCGTTGATTTCGTCAAACGGTTCCGTAAAGGAGCTGTTTTTCGACGCACACGGTAAGCTGCGCAGCTACACCATGTTCTACGTTAACAATACGCCTCAAAATCCTCCGGAATTAGCAAGGAAACTAAATGACGGGGACCTGATCCTATTAGTGCCAACAGCAGCAGGTGGATGAAAATAATTGCGCAGGTTTGACATGTTCGTACCGGAAAACGCAGCCGATCTACTTCAATATCTGGACTCACATCAAACTGGAGTACACCTAATCGCGAACGGCACCGACCTGATAAATAGAATACAGCGAAAACAGGTTAACCCGAAAACGTTGGTGGATCTCACAGGGTTATCCGAGTTCAGGTACGTGAAGAGGGAGGGAGGGATGATTAAGATTGGTGCCTTAACGACCATATCAGACCTTGTCGCGTCCCCCATCATAGACTCGCGATATGATGTCTTCAGGGAGGTTGCAATGAAGTTTGGCGGACCATCGATAATTAACATGGCAACTATTGGGGGGAACATTTGTTCCGCTTCATCATCAGAGGACCTGCTGCCAGTGCTATTGGTCCTTGATGCGGATGTTCAAGTTCGCAGTATCCATGGAGAGCGAACGATTCGAGTGGAAGACTTCGTCAAAGGGAAACGTATGACCGATTTAAAATCAAACGAGCTCCTGGTAGAGACAAGCTTCAGCGAATTAGAATCATGCTCAGCTTGCAGCTTTGAAAAGGTCGGGATGAGAAATTCACTCATAATAGCTTTCGTAAATTGCGCAGTTTTCCTGAGGCTGGCTGAGAACAAGCTGTGTGATGAGGTTCGAATCGCATTCAATCGAGTTAACGGAAAAATTCCGCAACGAGCACGGCAGACTGAAAAAATAATGAAAGGAACGATGCTGAATGAGCAAACCTTGGCTAATGCCGTCGCAACGCTGAGAAACGAGCTCAAGCTGACCTCGGACTTTAGAGCCTCTGAAGAATACCGTTTAGAGGTCGCATGCGCCATCTTCAAGCGTGCGGTAGGTAGATGCGCCGACAGGCTCGCTGGAGAGAAAGTACTTGTCTAAACACTTACTGAAATTTTCGGTCAACGGCAAAGACTACGCTGTCGTCGTCCAATCTCATGAGCGACTATTGGATGTTTTGCGGGACAAGTTAGGGTTGAAGGGAACGAAGGAGGGCTGCAGCACAGGTGACTGCGGTATATGTGGCGTATTGATGGATGGAAAATTGGTGAACTCATGCCTAATCTTTGCGATTCAAGCCAGAAACAAGAAAATCGTGACTATCGAAGGCATAGGTTCCGCAGAAAAGCCCCACCCAATACAGCGGGCCTTCATGAAGTGGAATGCCTCCCAGTGTGGTTATTGCATTCCAGCCATGATCTTGGCAACTAAGGAACTGCTCGAAAAGAACCCTGACCCTACCACTGAAGACATCAAAATAGCGACAAGAGGCATCATTTGTCGATGCACGGGGTATCTGAAGATCTTCGAAGCCGTGAAAACAGCTGCCTCTGAAATGAGGGGGGCCGAGTAATTGACTGATCAGGCAGCGGTGAAGAAGCTCACGCAGAGCCGACAGATGCTGGTAGTTGGCAAAAGCCTTGGGCGAGTAGACTCACTGGATAAAGTACTTGGTAAACCAATCTACACGATGGACATTGTACCCGAAAACGCACTCTACTTGAAAGTGGTCAGATCCACCGTCGCTCATGCATTACTCAAGCGAGTGGACCTGTCGGATGCACGAAAGTATCCCGGCGTGGTAGCTGTAGTAACGGCTCAGGACATACCTGGAATCAACGAGTCGACTGCCCTCCTCCCTGACAAGCCACTGTTCGCGACTGATAGGGTACGTTTTGCGGGCGAACCGATAGCGGCGATTGCATCATACGACGCTTCCATCGCCGAGGAAGCAGTTGATCTCGTCAAGATAGATTATGAACCTCTTCCATCTGTGTTCTCGCCGCTTGAAGCGTTGAAACCTGATGCGCCCCAAATTCATGAAAAAGGAAATGTGGCAAAGCATCTGAAGGTTCGAAAGGGCAATGTGGAGGAAGGGTTCAAGCAAGCGGACCTGATTCTTGAAGGAACCTACAAGACTCCGTTTCAGGAACCCGTACCATTGGAACCTGAAGCGGGGTTTGTAATACCTGAGCCAGATGGTTCGGTTACTTGCGTTGGCTCTATTCAAAGCCCTTACCATGTGCAAACAGGAATCGCTAAGATCCTCTCACTTCGGTCCGAACAGGTTCGAGTCATTCAAGCAGCCACCGGCGGAGCTTTCGGACCAAAGTCCGACGAAATTCCAGTCGATGTGCTCGGGATGGCGGCGCTGGTTGCTGTTAGAACGCGCAAACCTGCCGCCCTCGCCTATACTCGAGAAGAGTCGATGATAGGCCACACGAAACGACACCCATTCGTTATCTCAACGAAGGTCGGTGTAAAGAAGAGTGGGAAACTCACCGCATGGGAGACGAAAATGGTCGCGGACACCGGCGCCTATGCCTCGCTTGGTCCGCTCGTCGTCATCCGTGCATGCTTCCACGCAACCGGCCCCTACGTCATACCGAACGTCAAAACCGACGCCTACTGCGTCTACACAAACAACACAATGGCAGGCTCATTCAGAGGGTTCGGAGGGCCGCAGGCTCATTTCGCTGCTGAATCCCACATGGATGAGATCGCAAAGAAATTGGACATGGACCCATTGGATCTTCGTTTAATGAACATGCTTAGGCCTGGAACACTAACGGCCACAAGCCAAATGGTTGACGAAGGCTGTGGACTCGAAGAGTGCATAAAGAAAGCGACGGCAGAATCGGACTGGTATAGGAAACGGCGACAATTCCAGAGTATGACTGGGACGAAGAAACGAGGTTTAGGAATCGCCATCATGTATCACGGCAATAGCCTAGGCCCAGAAGGCAACGACTTCGCTACGGTCCACATGCAAATTGATAGCGATTGTAAGATCAGAGTTAGAACGGCGCTTACCGAGTACGGGACAGGAGCCCCATCCGGTTTACTTCAGATCGCTGCCGAAACAATGCACCTTCCTTTTGACTACTTCACTCTTGATCCGTCAGACACAGAGTATTGCGGTGACTCGGGGCCGACGGTTGCCTCCCGAACGATAACCATCGGCGGTCGTGCTACGCAGATGGTCGCTGGAAAGCTTGACCAGAAGCTAAGAGAGATCGCAGCAGAGATGCTTGAGTGCTCAGCAGATGAAGTAGAATCACGCGAAGGAATCTTCCACTCTAAATTAGCTCACTCAGTATCCTTACGTGACGTCGTCGCTCGGGCTTATTCACGGGGTATTTCTTTGAAGGAGTCGGGCACGTGGACAGCTCCAAAATGCGACTACGATCCTGAGACCAGCCAGGGAACGGTATATTTGCAATATACCTACGCTGCGGTCACCGCGGAAGTTGAGGTTGATACTGAAACCGGACGGGTGCAGGTTCTGAAGATGGTCGCGGCCTACGACATAGGTAAAGCCATCAACCCGATTTCTGTCGAAGGCCAAATAGAGGGAGGGACGATTCAAGGGTTAGGCTACGCCTTAATGGAAGAAATGATCCACAAGAATGGGGTAGTCGTTAACCCGAACTTAGGAGATTATTACGTTCCCACTTCGCTTGACATACCCGAGATCAAGACAATAATCGTAGAATATCCCGGTCGCCTCGGTCCTTTCGGCGCGAAAGCTATCGGAGAACCACCAGTGGTATTACCTGCCCCCGCAATCGTGAACGCCATCGACAACGCCATCGGCGTCCGAATGGACGAGATACCAGCCACCCCCGATCGACTGCTAACCAAGCTGAGGAGAACGCAAGAGGCACACGAAAAAAGATAAGGCGATTCTTAGCTTGAAGCATATTCCCGTCTACTCTGACACTACCCTAATTGAGAAAGCACACAGGCTGGCTCAGGCTTCAGAGCCCTTTGCTTGGGTTACGATAATTAATCAAGAAGGTTCAAGCGCTCGCCACTTAGGCTCATCAATGCTGGTAACAAGGGAAGGTAGAGTGATTGGGACCATCGGCGGAGCCATCGCCGAACTCCAACTCATCGAACAGGCCATGCAAGCCATTAAAGAAAAAAAACCACGCACTGTCAAAATGCCATTACCAGTTTGTGCTGGCGTCATAACGTGCTTCATCAACGTATTCAAAGCCCAAGAGACCCTAATCCTCGTAGGAGCAGGCCACGTCGCACAACCAATAGCGAAACTAGCGAAGATGCTGGGCTTTCAGGTTACCGTGATAGACGATAGAGCCGACTACGGGACAAAAGAACGATTCCCTGAAGCAGATAGAATCATTGTAGATGATTGGGACAAAGCCCTGAAAGAACTCCAAATTGACCAAGACACCTACGTTGTCATCCTGACCTATGCGGGAGAATCCGACGAGCTGGCCCTGAGAACGGTAATGGGTTCCAAGGCCGCTTACATTGGAATGATCTCAAGCGAATCCAAGGCTAAAGGCATCCTGTCCAAGCTAAAGAGAGATGGAATCCCAGATGAACTACTCCGAAAAGTCATAACGCCAATCGGCCTCGATATCGGTGCAGAAACACCTGCCGAGATTGCTGTAAGCACCATGGCTGAAATAGTGATGCGCAGAAAAAGAAGGACAGGCAAGCCACTCTCAATCGCGGAGCGGGAAATCACCAGATCACCCTAACCGAACTCAACACGATTCTATATCGGAACTCATCCGTAAGGGGTTAGTCCGAAGGACGAAAACCATTAGCCGTGACTGAGCCAAGTATCTTTACCATCCTGCTCCCCCGAGATAGAGACAAACTTGTTGAGAGGGCGCTCAGTCAGCTCATAAGCGTCTTCGGACCATCGATAGTGCCGACAATCTACGATAACCTCGAACGAATATCGAAGGAAGAAAACGACGAACTGAAAAGAAAGGTGGATAAAGCTCGAAGGTAGGCGACGATTGACTTTTGCAAATCAGTAACGGGAAACTCGATCTTGGAGTCTCGATGAGGCTCTTTCCGATCTTCTCCTCGTGTTTTAGGTCTTCTCGTCTTTCTTCTGTTTAGTGAGATCCTGAATACTCACAACCCCAATGGGTGGGAATCCCATAGAAACTCCTGCGGTCGGTGTGTTCGTCGGGACCAACATCAGGGTTCCTTTGCTTTGAAGACCTAGCTCGTAGAGAATGTTCATCCAACGCAGTTCCAAAGCACGGATATTCTTTTCGTACATATTGGCGGCGTCCACCATCTTCTGGGCCGCCTCAAACTCTGCCATTGCTAAAGTCACCCGTGCCCTTCGCTCGCGTTCAGCTTGAGCTTGCCTAGACATGGCATCCTGCAAAGCTCCTGGTATTCCGATATCTTTGACCTCAACAGAGACCACCTTAATACCCCAATGCTCTGTTTTCTCGTCGATTATGTTCCGGGCCTCGACGCCCACCTTCTCGCGTTCGGCGAGTAATTCGTCAAAACTCACTTTGCCTATAACCTCTCGCAAGGTTGTCTGAGCAGCCAAACTGGTAGCGTCTAGGTACCTTTCGACGTTCAAAATCACTTTCTCTACATCTATAGCTTGGAAGAACATTATTGCATCAACGTTCACGGGAACATTATCTTTGGTGAAAGTTTGTTCGGTTCTAAATGGGAACGTTTGTACGCGCATTGAAACGATATTTGGAATCCGATCTACGAAGGGGATTATGTAAAAGAGGCCGGGGCCCTTCAACCCGGTAAAGCGGCCTAGGCGTAGAACGGGTGCCCGTTCCCATTCCCTGATTACCCTGATACCGGATGCTACGATTAGTACAACGAAGAGTAGGACTATGACCCCCACGATGAACTCGGGCGTCAATAAATCCTCAAGCGCCAAGGACTCATCCTTCACTTCTGATTTGGTTTCGGCTTCACCTTTAAGGTTAGCCCTTCTCTGCCAATGATCTCGACTTGCTCTCCCTCTTTCACTTCGGTACCAACACTCTCTGCTCTCCAAATTTGGCCTTCTATCCTGACTTCGCCTTTCGGGGCGAGAACTGACATGACCGTTCCGACTTTGCCCACCAACTCTTCAGGGCCCGCTTTTACCTTCATTCGTCTTGCCTGTGCCACCTTGTAAACAACGAACCCGAATATTCCAGACATCACGAGGGCTACCGAGATCAGTGTTTCCCGTCCCGTTTCGACGGATTTTGCAGCGAGTAGCTGCCATCCAGGGAGAGGGAATGCCAAGAAACTCCCGAGGATTACCATTCCGATTCCAGCTATGGCGAAAACTCCGATGTGCGTCTTGAGCTCTAGCAGTGTCAGAGCTATACCGAGAATGAAGAGAAGGGTGGCAGCGAGGTTGATGCCTATTGCTCCAAATCCTATCAGCGCAAACAGGACCATCAAAGCGCCGGCAATCTCAACGCCGTAGCCTGGGGTTTTGAAGCCGATTATGACCGCATACATGCCAACTAAGAAGAGGGCGATTGAGATGATGGGGTTAGATAGGAATGTAAGGAGTTGAACGCTAAAGGTAGGTGTGTAATCGTAAGTGGGCGCTTGTGAGATTCCTGAGAAATCATAGCTCTTTGTATAGGTTACATTGCTTAACGTAGACGTCAAAACGAGTTTCCACACCGAAGTGCCCATCTGCGTGGTTGTATGAACTAGGGTGTAAGGTTGAAGTTGAGAGAGTAGGCTACCAAGGCTGTCGGCAGCAAATTCAATAACATGAAGCCTGAGTGCGTCCTCGGGGCCGAGGTTGATGTTCTGCGTGATGAATTGCTGAGCCGTTGTTTCGTTTCTGTCGTGAAGTCGGGCATTGTCCCGCATCAGTCCGGTTAGAGCGTTGATGATTTTTGTTTCGTTGATGACTTCCCCAGTCGCTGAAACCGGTTGAGCTGAACCTATTGTCGTTCCGGACGCCATCACGGCTATGTCCGATGCCATCAAAATGTATGTCCCGCCGCTCCAAGCCGCCGCCCCTGAAGGGGTAACCCATACAACAACCGGGATTGTCGAATTGTTGAAGGCATTCATAATATCCGTAACAGATCCCAAGTCTCCGCCGGGAGTGTTAAGCTCGTACACTATGAGCCGCGCTCCTCCAGCGTTTGCCTCATCAATGGAACGCGTTACTAACTCTACGGTTGGACCTGCTATGTCTGAACTTATGCTAACGACAAGTACGCTGCCCTGAGCTGAAGCAGTAGGCTGAAGAGCCATGATCACTACGACTATGAAAACCGGGACCAGCATTATGGCTTTCATATACGTCTGGAGTCTCTTCACTGGTTAGAAAGATAGCTTCCTTTAAACTATGCTTCACAAAAGATGACAGAACATCAAAATCGTAGCTTAGGAAGCGAGAAAGAAACTCTTGCGGCGACCTAGAAGAACAACTCAATATTTGATGCTTAGGATAATCGGCAAGAAATTTCCGATAAAAGTCTGGAAAGCAGGGGACCCCTTCGAGACCCTAGTACAAACTATCCTGTCTCAGAACACTACTGACCACAATAGCGAGGCAGCGATGAGAAAACTAAGGAAGCGCTACAAGATTAACCCGCGAACGCTCGCCAAAGCGAGAATCAGGGGCTTAACGCCATGCATTAAACAGGCTGGCTTATACAGGTCAAAGGCTCCACGAATCAAAGCCGTATCCAGGATCATTCAAGATCAATATGGTGGACGACTCACACCCATTCTGAACCGTCCGTATGAGCAGGCAAAGGAGGAACTCATGACCCTTCCTGGAGTTGGACCTAAGACCGCCGATATTCTCCTCGCATTCGTGGCGAAGAATCCCGTCATCCCTGTTGATACACATATTGCAAGAGTTACCAAACGGCTCGGAATCGCTAAGGCCAACGCAAACTACGAACAGGTTCGCCTGCCATTAGAGGCTCTAATTCCATCTCGAAAGAGAATCTCACTCCACCTCTCAATAATTTCGTTTGGACGCGCAGTCTGTCGGGCACCCCGCCCTCGGTGCGTCATCTGCCCCGTGAACAAGTTGTGTCCTAGCAGCACCGTCTAGCACAAAATCAACAGCAACCTCACGTCAACAACTCTTTTTAGTGAAGGTTCGTTTCCATGCGTGAAAGGTGACTCGTTGCCAACAGAAGTTGCGGAAGAGGACATACCATTCTACGCTGAAGTAACGGCAGGCGGAAGAGTAACCATACCTGAAGAAATTCGAAAGATCTTCGACATTAAGGACGGCGATGCAGTATTCTGTAGATTGAAGATTATACCAAGCAGGAAAAAGAACAATCTTCCTGCAAAGGAAGCCAAACAAGCTACTTAGTTTGTGTCGTTGAAAGAAGCGTTCGCCCCAGAGAGGTTAGTCTAACGTGCAGGCGGCCACGTTTTCCTCGTTCAATCTCGACTAACCCCAAACTTTCCAATCCCTTGCTGTCTTGCGATCCCCTGATATGGTAACTTAGAAGGGGCTTTCCGTAATTCGTTATCTCACTTAACTTCTCTAGGCTCTCAACATCACCGCCAGAACGCTCGATGGCACGCATGATCTCGAGCTTAGGTTCCGTCACGGTTTGAGTATATCCATATTTCATAACCGGGAGCACTTCAGGGCGATCCCCAACGACATCGAATGTTTTTATTCCGTGAATGAAAGCCGCCGTAACGCCAGCGGATGTCAAATGCTTGCAGGCTGATCCCACGTTGATGAGAAAATCCTGAAAGCCTTCCGTTTCCTCTTTCACTAGTTGTCCGATTGTATCGAGCATCGTCTGTATTGAGCGATCTTGAATAGTCACTATGCTCACAGCGAGTCTGAGAGTGTCTGTAAGTTTTCCAGCAAGCTGTTCCGCTTGGTCCTTGGTATCGGTTGTCGCAATCAAGACCAATTTGTGAGCCGGAAAATTGCGGAGCCCCACAAAAACTGCTTCTTCATTGCCTCCGAGAATCGCAATTTGAAGAGTCTTCAAAGGCATAGGTTCGGCATCCATTCGCATCTAATTAAACACTCAGATGTTTAATTGACTTATACAGAAGGCGACGGCTGGATCGTGAGAAAAACCAATCGGCGAGATGGAGGGGAGAAGAGTGTTCTATTCATCGCGGTTATCTTTGAGCCGCTCACTTCTTTTCCAATCGCCGTTATATTTCTCGGTATTCCTAATGAGGTTCAGCTTCGGACTTGTACTCTTCACTCTTCCAATCTACCTTCCAAAGCATGAATTCTCGAACCTTACCGTTGGAATAATCGCAGCTGCCTACCCTGTAACTGAGACAATTTGTGGACCGACGATCGGAATTCTAGTTGATAGGTTTGGAAGACGAAAGTGGATCTATCTGGGCTTGACAGTTTCCACTGTCGCGCTATTCGCATTCACATTGAACACAAACGTCGGATACTTGGTAGCTGTACATGCAGTACAGGGCATCGCGGCAGCCATGATCATTGTTAGCACACTTACCATGGTAACCGACACTAGCTCTAGCACAACGCGAGGGAAAGAAATGGGGGTCTATGATTTCGCGAACCTAGGAGGGTATATGGTCGGCATTTTAGCAGCAGGAATTCTGACGCGAATTAGCTCACCAACGACTCCATTCTACTTTGCCGCAACCCTCGCTGCAATCGGCGCTCTCTTCGCCTATTTCAGAGTTAAGGAAACGAAAGGCCAAGGCAAACAACGAGCACTCTCTCCCATCCAAACATTGAAAATTCTTTTGAGTCACAGACGCGCAGCGGCGATGTTCCCAATCTGGTTGGCCCTAACCACCTTTGTCGGTATAGCGCTGACCTTCGCTCCACGCCTTGGCCCATCGCCCCTCTTGACGAGCTTCCTGTTAGGCGGAATCGTATTGGTATTGGCACTTACACAACCAATCTTCGGCCATCTCTCTGACAAGTATGGCCGTGACAAGCTCATGATGCTGGGGTTGCTTTCAGTCATGGGGCTGTTCGTCACAGCCATATACATGGTTAGGGGCAGGCTGGGATTCTGGTTCGGTGTCCCCTTCCTCGTAGTGTTCGGAATAGGTTGTTTCGCATTTCCCCCTGCCGCGCTCGCAACATTGGGCGATCTAGCCCCGAAGCGAAGCCGGGGAACGACTATGGGTGTCTATAGCGTTGTGATAAGTTTGGGAACAATCATCGGCCCACTCCTCGGTGGTTATTTGCTGGATAGATATGGGATGACAAGTCTGTTCTACTTCGGGCTTGTGATATTGATAGGAGCATTGGGTCTGTCGATTCTCATAGCTGGTGCAGGCTTCAGAATCACAAGGCCTCTCACACTCGGCAGGCAAAGTCGAGGCTAGGTTTTCATGGAGAGGTGTCTGATAATGCCCCTTTTTGTTAAGACGCCGATGGCTATTCCGCCATGAACGACCACAACAGCGTCCTAGTCTGCCGTCTAGTGTCTGTATAGTTCGGAGATGTCAGCCTTCGAGTCAATGCTCGGAAGTGCGCGCAGCATTCGTTACTTTCTTCGCAAACGGAGTATTGCCGATTAGACCGAGAAATGTTTTCCTGGTATTGCAAGATCAAGAATCCACAGCAGTCACCTGTTGAAGGCTATATCTTGTGCTTCAAATCTGACACAATCGATAAATCGGCGGATACCCTTCTCCGCTAACATGGAAGCAGTATTCTTAGTCCAACCTTGGGTTCAGGCCCGAACGGCGATGGACTGTTGCAAGCTGTGTTACCAGGAGAGAGAAAGCAAAGACCATTTGGATTGTAAACGAGCACACCTGGCCGCGTACAATTCACTCTTGTCGGTTCTCAAACTCGAAAAGGGAAAAGAATTCGAAGACGCCCTGAACCATTTGGAAGAAGCGAAAACCAAGTGCCTCTCAACAGCCAAACCGGACAACCAATGCCACGGTAAATCTTAGGAAGCATTGAGTCAGACGCTTGCGATCTACGACAAGATATTGGAGAATTACAAGAAGATAATACCGACGCGATCTGCTCCAAGACTATAAGACAGTTCTAAACGTGGATCACGCGTATAGAAGTGTCAAAGGTTTCCTCAATCCATGTTCCATGCAACTTCAGAGTTTATGTCTCTTTAAGACGAATGGGAGCAGGAGAATGAGAACGCATGCAACATGAACAAGAGGTTAAGATCAAATGGTTGGATTGGACCGATGAAGCATTTCAGAGGGCCAAAGCAGAGAAGAAAGCTGTTCTACTAGATATCAGCGCGGTTTGGTGCCACTGGTGCCACAGACTCGACCAGGACACTTACGCAGTTCCCGACATAGCGGAATACATTCAGGCTAATTTCATTCCGATCCGGGTGGACACAGATAAACGACCAGACATCAACCGTAGGTACAACATGGGTGGTTGGCCTACAACTGCCTTTCTAACACCAGACGGGCGCGTTATTGGCGGAGGGGCTTATTTCCCTCCAGATCAGATGCGTCAACTTCTGCGCGACATCAAATCATCCTGGCAGAAATCCCAAGGAAAACCTCCCGCTGAGACTTCACTTCCCGAACCCGAAACGATGCCTGCCGGTGCATTGTCAAATTCCATAGTAGACGAAATATTCGGGGAAGTCGCCAACAACTTCGATCCCATCTACGGCGGCTTCGGATCCCAACCCAAGTTTCCCAACACAGAAGCCCAAGAGTTAGCCCTCTCGAAGTACCATTACACTCGAAATCGCGAATTCCTAGGAATCGTACTCGTAACATTGAACAACGCTGGACGGAGTGGCACGTATGACAGGGAGATGGGCGGCTTCTTCCGCTATTCAACAGCCAGAGACTGGAGCATCCCACACTTTGAAAAAATGTCCGAGGACAACGCAAAATGGCTCCAACTATACATGCACGCCTACCAATCCACCGCCGATCCATTCTATGCTGAAGTGTCAAAAGGCATCATCGACTACGTGAATGCATGGCTAAGAGACCAACAGCAGGGTTGTTTCTACGGAAGCCAAGATGCGGACGAAGAATACTACAAACTGAGCAAAGCTGAACGCCTCAAGACAAAGCCACCTTTCGTTGACAAACGAATCTATACGAATTGGAATGCAATGATGATATCCGCATATCTCGACGCCTCTTTCATCCTAGCTGATCCGCTCCAGCGAGAATTCGCACTCAGAAGCCTCGATAGGTTACTTCTGCTCAATTTTAAGAGGGATGAAGGCATGTATCATTTCTACGACGGCAAACCACAACTGGAGAATCAGCTTGCTGACCAAATACAAACTACAAGTGCTCTATGTCGTGCCTTTGAGTGCACAGGAGAAAGGAAGTATCTCAAGACCGCAACCGAGCTGATGAATCTTACCGTAGCAAAATTGCATGATCCGAAACTCGGGGCTTTCTTCGATACCGTAGTAGACCCTAACGCGCCCGGCTTCCTAAGTAAACCAACCAAACCTCTCGAGGAAAACAGCGCCGCAGCACGCGTTCTAACAAAACTACATCACCTAACCGGGGAAGAATCTTACCGAATGCACGCGGAAAACACCCTGAAGCGTTTCGCGGATTCATATCTCAGCTTTGGATTCTCATCGGCAGAATACGCATTGGCTGTTGACGCGTTCTTGAATGAGCCGAGTATGATACAGATCGTTGGGTCTCCAGACAGACTCCAAACGAAAGGTCTACTCGCGGAAGCCAACCGCATCTATGAACCAAGAAAAATAGTGCAGATCTATGACCCGCGAGAGGATGTAAAGGAAATAGAAGCGAGGGGTTACTCGGCGTCTGATACTCCAACCGCCTACATCTGCGTCGGAAGAGCCTGCACAGCACCCATTACGGAACCGAAACAGATTGCGCCATCACTGCAACAAATGATCACTTCTAACATCAAACATTAAGCTTCAGATCCTCAACCGCTAGCTTCTTCCTAACTTCCTCCATCTGTTCTGGGCGCAGAAGTTTTCTTGCAGTGAATCCGGCGCTGTCGTTCGGGCTTCGAGGGATTATGTGGACATGGACGTGTGGTATGAGTTGGTTTGCAGCAGCGCCATCGTTTATGGAAATATGGGACGCCGCTGCCCCCATCCTGGAGGTTATGAGCTGATTCAGGGCGTATACACGGGAGTAGAGCGCGCAGAAATCGCGCTGCGGCATGTTGTTCACGCGCTCGAAGTGCGTCTTGGGTAGGACAAGAGTATGCCCTATTGAAATTGGATACTTATCGAGAAATGCAACGTAGCCTTCGTCTTCGTAGATTATGTATGCTGGCGTTGTTTTGCTGACGATGTCGCAGAAGACACAGGCCAATCCATGGATACTCCCGAGAACTCCCTTGCTTGTACTAGCAATGATGCGAAAGTTAGATAAAACGACTCACAACTATAGGAATACCTCGTCTGTAGGGGAAGAAAGCTGCCAAAACGAAAGAGAACCAGGGCTAAGAAACGAAGAAATCGGACCGCTAGGAGAACGACGCCGAGAAGGTCGTCAAGAACTAGACGAAAGCGGACAGCGCCGAAGGAAACACACTTCAATGCTTTGCTTGTTTTCATGATGTTCCTTTACATGCTCAGGCTCGTAGACGAAAAGACAATCAAACGAATGCAAAGGGACCTGTCTCCGCAGAAGAAACGCACCGCGAAGCGTAGAACGAAACGTAGAGCGAAACCAAGAACGAAGCGTCGAAGACACCGAAAGTAATCCCTTAGACTACGTTCTCTCTGTCTAATCTCATATCCGCGTTTTCTCAGAGGGAAGTGAATAGCTTCACTTAACTCTCTTGCTTATCTTTGCAGGGGGTCTATTGTTCCCGTTGAGTAAAATTGCCACTGCGACCTCTACTCTTGAAGACCTTGGGGAGCGAGGCCAGGTTAAGGATCCTATTAGTTCTTGCCCGAAGTCGCGGAGAAGATTTAACGATTTACAAGATTGCGAAGTTCAGCGGGTTGGACAGGAAGGTAATACGGAAACATTTAGGAAAGTTAGTTGAAACAAACCTCGTACACATGAAAAGTTACGGCCCAATATCCGTATACAGCATAAACAGCGACAACGGCCCCGTCCAACGAGTAATAGACCTATTCAACGAAGCACGCCTACTCGCACAAGCACCCCTAGCCACAGTGCAAACAATGCACTGGTATGATATTCGCGCTTAGATCGAAAACCATTGGTCTGTGAATGGTCGGCCACTATTTGTCATTCAGGGAAATCTACCGGAATCCTTAGAGTATTCCCCGGCCTCCCACACTGGGATCACGATTGACTCTTTGGAAAACACTCTATGCAATGGTCTGGCTTGCTTCCTTGCAGATACTTATCATCGTACTGCCACGCTTCAGCCTCTACTTAGTTGACCTGCACGCGCTCCTCGGCTTGATAATCCTAGGATTGGCGCACTACAACAATGCGAAGATCAAACACACTGAAGCGCCGAACCGGCTTAAACGGATTACAAAATCCACTGCTATTCTTGCAACATTTCAGATAATTCTAGGCCTAATACTCTACGCTAACCTCAGGATGAACGTGACCGTGCCCCTAGTAGAAGTCATAGTCTTCATTCACATCGTAATAGCATTGGCAATCATAACCCAAACCGCGTCGGTTGCGACCGCTTACGATATGTGGGAAGACCACGAATACGACGCTCCCAAGAAAGGAAACTGAACAGGTCCAGAGAGCTGCGGCGTTAGTATTATGGGTGCACGGATTCATCAGGCGACTCTCGGAAACATGCGAGAGCTTCTGAAAAGTGAGAGACCGGTTGTTGTGGATTTTTGGGCGACCTGGTGCGCCCCCTGCCATGTGATGACACCAATTCTCAGAGACATGGCCAAGCGATTCGAAGATCGGATAGTCTTTGCTAAAGTAGACACTCAGAACAGCAGGGACCTGGCGCAACAATTTGGAGTCAAAAGCATCCCAACCCTCATACTCTTCAAGAATGGAAAAGAATGGGATCGGTTAACTGGAGTTAGGAACCGATCGGAGCTCAATAAACTCCTAGAGAAATTATCTTCCTAAATAGCTCTGAGGAACAAGAGAATAATTAGTCTCCCTAATTGAATCATAACTGAAGAATCATGGCTGCGCTTCGTCCCGAACAGATCTTGAAGATCCTTGAGGTGACGGATTCGCTGAATTTGCATCGGGAATCAGTCATGATTCCACTGTCGACCGAGGATGAAGGGAACGTTACGATTCTTGCCGATCGGCGCGTACGTATCGTTGTTCCGAGTAACAAGCCGTTCGAAGAGCGGCTTACTGAATTGCGACCAGTGTTGGCGAAAATGAATCTACCAAGCACACAGGAATAAGTTAACTCACTTATTCGGACTGGCCCAACGAAGGATGCTCTCTTGCTCTGAGTCTACACTTATCAGACTCGACACTCGAACGCCGACGAGACGGATCTTACGGGGTGGATTCTCAAATTCTCGGAAGAGTTGTTTTACATATTCTTCGATGATGGATTTTTCGTTAGTATACCTCGTATGGGTCCTTGCTCGAGTAAACGTTTCAAAATCTTCTAGCCTAACCTTGATACCGATAGTTCGAAAGAGCATCCTTTGCGATTGAACTCGCGCGTGTACGTCTTGGATGATTGAGTCAAAAGCCTGCATAACCTTCGTTCTATCTATCACGTCTTCGTCGAAGGTGGTTTCTGAGTTGATGGATTTGATCGCAGATGTGGTAATGACTTCTTCCTCATCTATTCCATTCGCTATTTGCCAGATTCTCATCCCATACTTACCGAAAATCTCTGTTAACCTGCTGGGGTGCGTTGCCGCCAGCTGGCCGATAGACATGATCCCCGCTTGGGTCAATAACTCTGAAGTCTTCTTGCCAACTCCGCTGATCTTTGTTACCGGGAGGGGGTCTAGGAATTCTCGTACTTTCTGCGTAGGAACGCTAGTCAAGCCGTCTGGTTTCTTGAAGTCGGAGGCAATTTTCGCGATGGCCTTGTTGGGGGCGATGCCGATCGAGCAGGTGAGTTTTGCTTTCTCACGTATCTCTCGCTTGATTGTGCCGGCTAGGGCTGGGGCTTCCTCAATGCTGGATACTTTTTCGGTCATGTCTAGAAAGGCTTCGTCGATGCTCATTTGTTCAAGTTTCTCTGAGAAAGTGCGAAGTAGCTGGATAATCTGCTCTGAAGCCTGTTCATAACGGGCGAAGTTAGGAGGTAGGTAGACGCCGTTTGGGCAAAGCCTGTAAGCGATGGATATGGGCAACGCAGAATGTACTCCACACTTTCTTGCCTCATAAGAGCAACCCATCACGACCCCCCGCCCTTTTCCTTCCTTCGGGTCAGCGCCGACAATCACGGGTTTCCCGATCAAGAGCGGATTCTCGCGTTGTTCAACTGAGGAATAGAATGCATCCATATCGATGTGCATTATGACCCGAGTCAAGGTCTTGGCTCCCGGCTGGTTGGGGGCTATTCAAGTTTGGGGAGTCGGTTATTCTACTGGTGATAGCCTATTACTTTCGGCTCCCCAGATTTTGGTGCTCTGTTGCGTCAGCGGGTGGTAGTGTTCTAGCGTTCGTGGCAGTTCAGTTAGAGGAAAAACAGATGGACTCTAATTCAGTCTAGTTGGAGTTCTCTGGTTTCGCTACCACATTATCATGACGTTTCAGGTTCTGCACGTTGAATTCCCCAGAATCTCTTGTCATCTGGTCTTCGCTTGTATCTCCACCAAAACTCTAAGTTAATCGTGAGGACGAAGAGAGTGAGGACGGTTATCAAAGTGATTACTTCAGTGAAGTTGGCAATGAATGTTTGCAGGTTTCGTGAAGCAGCGTAGAATGTAACGACATCTATGATAGCGACCACGGAAAGAACCCGTAGAAACAAGTGTTCTTTGCTCGTTAATCCTTTCATCTCTTCCACCAATAGATTAACGCAAATATTATGACCGTACAGACATTGGCTATTAGTCGATAGGTGAAAGCGAGAGACTTCATAGGGCTTAGTGCGTCAACTAAAAAATCCGCTGTCACAATGGTCATCACCATTCCAACCACTATCGTTAATGTGAATATCTTTTTCATCTTTCTTTCCTTCTTGGGTAGGTGAGGCGCGTCTCGCTCTTACTGGTTCCCCTGTTTTTCACGAATCGAAACACGATTATGTGCGCAGGAAATCAGTCAATTTCTGCTTCTTGCTGCTTGTCTGATTAGGTCGAGCGACCACCCGATAAAGCAACAGTGTAAGATTTTGGGGGGGATGTTAGCTCGCAGTGTAACTTCGGAATATGCTTGGTAGTGGGACAGCTGAGGCTGTTTGTGCAGGGCGATTCGACAGCGTGTCCGCTTTACTGGCTCAGCTGTAGGTCTTTACGAGGGTGTCAAGTTTCTGGGTCGCTTGCGTTGTTACTGCTTTCTTTAGGTCGTTTCCTTGGTGGTCCTGAGTTACAAGCAGTGGTCCAAAGTCCTTTACTTCCCATATCCAAACAAGTTCTGTTGGGCCGAGTTGCTCAAGCAACCTTTTCTTCACACGCACAATCTTTGAGACAGCTAGGGCCGAAGCTCCGCCCGTGAACTCACAGTAGACGGCACCGAATGTTGCCAGGCCTTTCTTTCCTACTTCTCCTAAACCGCCTTTTCCGATGATGATTTTGGTTTGGTATTTCTCTAGAATTGGTGGAGTTAGGGCATCCATTCGTGTGCTTGTAGTTGGCCCACCGGCTAAGATTTTCCATTCCTCTCCAACTTTCTGTGAGATTGGGCCGCAGTGGAAGATTGGGAGGCCAACTAATTCGGGGATAAGTGTTTCGAGAAGTTTCTTGTGTGCCTGATCCCTAGCGATTGCTATGTCGCCTGTAACATAGAGAACGTCTCCCGCACGAATATCAGGGACCCGACTGTTATCTTGTGGAACGTTAAGTCTCATTTCTGTCATCATATATCACCTTGTGATTTTGAACCCACCGTCACTCAATTCAGCCTCTGAAACCCTGTTTGCCCAGCATCCGAAGGAGATCGCGATGGGCAAAGATGCGGTGTGGGTTCCAGCGGTTTCTATGTGGGCGTCGAGAATTGTGGTGTCTCCTCCCAAGCCCATGGTTCCTATTCCAAGTTCATTAACTGCCTTCACGATCGACGTTTCGAATTGTGCTACATCAGGGTCGGAGTTTCGTGCGCCTATTCGCCTGAGCAATGCTAATTTTGAGTTGAACATAGCTTGAACTGCAGATCCGCCAATTCCAATTCCAAGAATGTTAGGTGGGCAGGTTTTTCCTCCCGCGTCTATGACGGTTTGGAGAATATGCTTCATGATGTCTTGTCTGCTGGCGGTTGGGACCATCATTTTCAGGTTGGTGAAGTTCTCTGAGCCGGCACCTTTCAAAATCATCTTCATGGTAGTCTTCTCTGTAGCCCTGTCTAGCAGAACTTCTGGTTCGTTAAGGCCAGTGTTGGTGCCGGTGTTCTTTCGTGTGAGCGGGTTAACGACGTTCGCCCTCATGCCGCCTTTGGCGGTTAGGCCTTCAACCGCTCGGCTTAGAGCATTCTCCACCTCCTCTACGTGCCCGATCAGTTCTCCTGAAATGAATAGCGTAACTAAACCTGTGTCTTGGCACAGTGGAAGATGCATTTCGTAACTCAAGTTAGCGCTGTTCAGGATGGCTTCAAGTTGTTTCTTTGCCAGTTCCTTTGTCTCATGAGCATGAGCCTCCTTTATCGCGCCAATAATATCCGGTGGAAGCCCCACCGTAACCTGCGCGAGCATCTGATTCAACACGGGCGGCAAATCCTCGGCAACAAATCCCATGCGACCATCAACCCATAGGCACCATGATAAAGAGGCAACTTATGGAACGCGCTCTTACTGCCATTAGAATATATTCTGAATAAACCTAGTCGGAATCAACGAAAATACCGGCTTGTCACAAACCGGCGTATTGAGACCGACTCCTGCGAAATAGGGTCGGACCTCGTCGAGGTGGGCTGTTGAAGCTATTGTTGAGATTTGCGTTCGGATATGCGTCTGACCGATGATACGATTAGTGGAATGAACCAGAAATAGAACCGTAACGGTTGGTCCCAGAGTTTGATACTCCAGAATACCGGCAGCATGGTAATAGCGAAGAGGGCTGCAGATAGGAAGAAAATGTTCCTAACCCTCGTGAATTTCGCGAGTAATTCTTTCGGAACCAACCCTTTCTCTTCGGTGGCTAATTGCTGTGTGAATAACGCCAGAATCAACATCAGCCCAGCCATGTCCAAGGCATACAGGATTGAAGCATAGTAAAGAAATACTTCATGCGTTAGGAGGTCGAAGGTTATGTTCAGGTAGAAGAGGTAAGGTTCAATGGAGACTAGAAAGAGCAACACGAGATTGAGGGTGACCGTGGTGCTATCCTCCAGCGGAAGAACCGACATTATGTTCGTATAACTCAACCACACAGACATCAAAATCAGGAAACCAAACCCGAACTCTGAAATGTCGATAAGGATCCCGAACGGCCTAGCAGGAAGCCGGGTTATCAAGGGAATAGTACTGATCGCTAAGGCCAGACCGAATACGATGTCGGAGAGCGACTCGATTCGAGACCTAGCAATTCGCGGCCTAGCCTGACTCATTGTTTCGTCCAAGGAGCAATCAGAATTAGTGGCCGAACTATGTTGAAAAGGTCTTTGCTCTCAAAACTTCGGCCGCCCGGTTTCTTGACGCATTTGCTAATGCGATCTAGGGGCGACGGTAAGGTTGTCCCGTAAAGGCAAAGGTCTTGAACAGTTCATACACTTTATCCGGAATACCTTCAACAACGTTCAGACCTATCGCTCGGACTACGTCAAGTGTTATCGGCGTTGCGTGGGACATGTAGCCGCGCGCCAGAAAATCTGCAACGCGTTCCGCCTGGTCCTGGTCCATTTTTCCTTGCAAGAGCCAAATAACAAATGCCTTAGCATTCTCTATCTCTAGGTTGGCGACGTCTGACATTATCACCATTCTATCGGTGATGTTCTGAATCGGTTTTGTTTTCACGAGCGTAGCTATTGAGCCGGCGGGGTACATTCCGTCTGGTGTTGGAATCTGCGGGTCCACGGGTCCAAGAACGCTGTACTTTTCCATGCGGATTTCGCCCGCTGCTAAACTCATAAGGGAACCCCCGGACATCGCGTAAAATGGTACCATGACGGTAACTTTGGATGGATGGAATTTAATCGCCATCGCCATCATTTGAGCTGCGAGAGCATAGCCTCCGGGTGTGTGGATGATGAAATCCACGGGAGTGTCCGGTGGAACCTTACGCATCTGTTGAAGAATTGTTTCAGTGTCCTCAATTCCAATTTCGGGGTCTTGACCCGGCTCGTGCCAGAGCTCCTTCTTGTGAATCATCGTGATGACTTTGGTTCCCCGTTCCTTCTCGAGTTCTTCGATGATTCTTTGGCGCCACGCTAGAATTCCCGCCTTGGTGGTGGGCGGTTTAGGTGCTGTCGGGATGGCGGTCTGCGCGTTCTCAGAGGATTCGTCTTGCTCTTCTTCCTCTTCGGACACACGTTTTCCGTTGGGTGGGTTAATTTTGTGAAGTGAATATAGGAGGGCGCCTGAGTTAATGGCACATATCGCTAGTAGCCCTAATCCGAGGAAAAGCTCCGAGTCATCCATCCTAGATCGATTTCCCCTTCATTGATATTGTTTACCCGGCCTAAGGCCGCCGGTAAATTCGATGGTCTCGAAGAGTTGGCGAACTTTTTCAGGCATACCTTCTACAACATTCAACCCGATGGCACGTGCCACATCCAATGTGATTGGTGTAGTGCTCGCCATAAACCCGCCAACCAAGAAGTTGGCTACCTGTGTCGCTTGCTCTTCGTTCATATGATCGATCAAGAGCCATTTCACGAACTCCTTTGCATTTTCCTCTTCCATCCGTGCAGACTCGGCAAGGAGAATCGTTCGATCTGAGATGGTTTCGATTGGTTTGCGTTTCAGAATTGACATTACCGAGGAGGCGGGCATGTCATCGATGAGCGGCTCTAGAGGCGCCAGTATACTGCATTTCTCCATCATGATTTCGTCCGCGGCCAAAACGACGTATGTGCCGTCTGACATGGCGTAGAATGGAACCATGACAGTGACTTTCGCCTTATGGTACCTTAGTGCCATTGCCATCAGGTCAGCAGCAAAAGTTAGTCCCCCTTCCGTGTGGACGATGAAGTCTATGGGCTTGTCCGGCGGGGTCTCCCGTACTGCTTGAAGTATTACTTCAGAGTCCTCAAGCACGATTTCGGGGTCATCGTCGCTGGCGCTCCAAGGCTCCTTTCGGTGGATAAGAGTTAGAACTCTCGACCCACGTTCCTCTTCCAACTCATGAATTAGCTGAGCTCGCCTGGAGAGTATCGCTTCTTTTGAAGGGGTTTTGTCAGTTTCACCTTCATCTTCAGCCTCATCCTCGTCTTCTTCATCACTCCCCTGTGATGTGGGGTTGGGTGTCTGGGGGAGCTTCCAGAAACGGTGAATCACGAAGAGATTGGTCAATGAACTAAGTGAAGCTACTACGACTATCACTACCGCAAGGAGGAGGTCCAACTCTTCCATCATGCTTCACCTGTAACCGCGTCACAAAATCTAGGTCAGTGTAGTAGTTGGAGTCTAAAGGTTTTCGCGTATTGAAGGAGGGCTTGTGCCTGCGTGAGACACGCAACCATCTGATGGTGCGCACACAAACGGAGGTTCAAATTTGAGTGCTCGCACCGTGAGACCCACACACACTTGAATGGCTCGCAACTCTTCAGCAAGCGTGGCGATTTCTGCATCACGATTCTCGTGTGATCTCTCCCTCTCTGATCCCTAACTATCTGAACTTTTCAATGTACGTGTTTCTTGAGGTTGCGAAGTACGGGAGCGAGAACGCCTTGCCTTACGTTGAAGAATTGCGAGCTTCCCTTGCGAGTGCAGGCCTCAATCAGTCTTTACTTGATACTCTAGCTTTGCTTCAAGGCTTGGTTCTTCCTACTCCATAGGTTTAGCCTATTTCAGCCCAGGGAATTGCGGTTTATGCATAATAACACCCGCTGGGGTAATTTCCGCTTTATAGAAACCGTGGTGCCGTCCTAAGGAACGCAGTTTTATCTTTTTTTCTCTTATGGTACTCTTTGCCCGCTGATTCTCAAGCCAGTTAAAGATCCACCGTCCGGTATCCACTGACCTTTGTGCTTGGCCACGGTCACTGAACGCAATTCGTCTACCACGATGAACTATTGAATGCCGCATTGTTCGTGTGATCTCTAGCTCTTTGTTCAATGCAGCGGGCAGTTTACGATGACTAAGCTTCTGATACTGGCGGAGCCTTCCCGGAAAGTCGTTCTCTGAGGCTTTGAGTCTTCTTTCTACATCTGACAATGCGTGCCTCTTTAGAAGCTCTTGCCGCAACACAGATTCGGTTTGAGCCTCAATGGCAGTCGTGATTCTCCGAACTGCATCAGAATAATCTCCACGCTCCATGAAATTCAAGGCATCAAGCAACTCAAATTCCCCTTCGCTAGGTTGGGCGGTCAACGCAGCTTGTAGTTCAGATGGCTCTATCAACTTGTATTGCTCATGTGCACCAGAACTATTCGTAATTACGGGTTTCCGGTCCCATTCAGCGTACTCTTGAAGAACTATTCTAACGTATTCTCCACCTGAACACACGAACCATACAGCCACATCCCAAGGGCTAAGCTCATAGGGAAAATAATCATAAGTTGAAAGCCGATACTGCTGTATCAAGCGATTGATAACTTCAAGATGACCTTCACAGAAAGACTTCAGGTACAGATATGCTGAATTCTTTCTCAGGCCGTGTTCATTGGACGCTACGAGTACGTCCTTGTTACAATCAGAATGAATCCGAAGAAACGTCTTACATTTTCGAGGTAGGATTGTTGCTTTGCTGTCGTCGATAGCCTTTTGCACCTTTGGGCTTAATGCCGTTGGTGGACCAATGTGAATACATGAACGTCTGGAATCTAGGACAACGTTGGCGTATATCTCCTCGTAATGAGCGTTAATGTCAACGGCAAATTTGTGGCCATTAACTTCCACATCTTGAACGCAATCAGGAACCATTAGCCAATATGGAAGTTCAACCCGTAACTCAACAGGAGTTGAAGGAGCTTCCCAATCCAATTCTTGTCCTCTCCAATACGAGGCCGGAATCGATGTTTTCTGGGAGGATTTCGATTGGTCATCACTCATTATTCATTACCTTATATTGGGCAGTCTGTCTCTTTCATTCTTGTAATTTACGATTTTGCGCCGCTGATTTTTCTTTCAGCAGAATTTTCCATTTCTCGCACAACATCTTGATACGCCGAAAACCGTAAGTAGTCGGCGGCGACGGCGGCGCACCATTGATGCCACACACACTTTTCGACGACGAATCGACTATACACAAAGCTTCGACGGAACCATCTAGGTTGTCTGTCTTTTCTGCCAGGCTTTGACAGCTCCACACTGCCATCTGTAACGTTGCCCCCCTCCCTCCAAGCGGAACAGGAGAGGGGGTTCTCTCTTTGGCATGAAAAGCAGGCCTACTTCCTGTACGCCTTTTTTCTGCGCCATACTCACAAGATTCTTGATGCTGACTTGTGGGCTACCCTCCGCTTTCCACTTCCTGAGTCCCCCTTTGACCTCGATAATCCACTTCCTCCCGCTCTTCCAAGCGACTTTGTCATATGGATCATTGGGCCTGGTGTGCGCTTTGATCCTCGTGAAACCTTTTTTTCTGAGCCAATCAGTAGCTTTCATCTCTGCATCTAAGCCGGGATCGTCGATGAGCGCATTTATCGCGATCCGCTTCTGAGACAAAATCCTCCTTCTTGTCGCCTTCAAAGTCGCATCATCCACCCTACCACTGAGAAATGAAGGAGCAACATCCGATTCAATCGCTAGTGCTCGGGGTTTGCTCCTAATCCAGGCAGCGCAAGAAGCTGCAACCGTGGTCTTCTCGTGACCACCTTTTCAGCTCCTTTCCGCAAGTTTACCAATAACGATTCCCCGGATCTCCCTACTTTACGTCGTTCAATTGCCCTTGATAGATTTTCGAACCTTTGGAGTTTCACGAGACGTTCTTCATTTGAATGAATTGTTGCTCTGAGACTGTTCGGAAATAGTTCGACACCATGTGAAGTATTGCCAACAAACGACTGAGGGATGTCAACTACATCGGCGAAGTATGTTCTTGCCAATAGAACGGGAGCGTTTCGCTCAAGCTCTCTATAGTCATGGATTGTCGGGAAGACGTAGAAAGCGATGTCACGTTCGCCTGCGCAGAGCCGTGATAGAATTTGATGCTGATCTTGATGTTTGTTGTTATTGATTTCAAACCAATACACCTCATTGCCTGTTGCGTCGACTTCTCGAGAGTGGGGACGCTTGTATTGCAAAGCAGCAGTCAAAGTTGACGGGGGAAGGTCAGACATAACACTCGAATCCCATCCAACGTTAGGTTCATGTCTGAGAGTGGTTTTGAAAACGTACGCGTGATTATCGGAGCGATGAACTATGTTGAGAATTTCTCTCATTATGTTGATTTCAAGCGTTCCCTCATTTGGTCTCAACGATGCTCTGACTGACAACCGACTAATCAAACGACTGATCTTGTCACATTCGTTCATTAAGATTCGCTCTTCTGTCAAGTACACGAATTCTAGGAGTCCGCCGTTGGAAGAAAGTGCTAATGGTGCGCACACAGAACCACAAACCATTGCCTGTTTCTATGTGCCTTCTAACCGCGCCATCCGGACACTGAAGAAAAGGCCAACATGAAACTGAAAAGTTATTGTTGTGAATCAATCAAACCTTCAGCGAGAAGAAGGGTCCCAAGATAACAAGATCGATCTTGTATTACCCTACGATACACGTCCCAACTAGTTGGTTGAGAAAAGTCATACTCTACTGGGATGAAGTATCCTCCATAATCCCTGATCAGCTAAATGAGCGATTATCTCAAGAAATCGAAGTGCTGCAGGGTCGTGGAATGTTTGATGCCGTCAACCCACAAAATCTCTGGGAGCTACCGCGGGGCGTCCATGATTTCCCGGAGGAGTTAAGGAGCACAGTTGAGTCGACAGAATTCAAGAAATACATTGGTTCGAAAGAACGTTGGAAATTCGCGACGAAGATACACAGGGATAAGATAAGCAAGCAAGTTAGCAATTATCTGATACCGAAAGGGCTTGCAAAACCCCCCGATCGTGCAGACATGGATTGGTATCGGTTCGAGAACAACACTGCTAGGCTTTACATGTCACTGCTCGCGAAATATCTTGCTGATATCGAGGGGGTGAAGGAAGTCGTTCCATCGACTGACATTGAGGCATTCCATGATCTTAGTTACGCTAAGAGATCGGACTCTGCAGGATTCACCTGCGCGAAGATACTCTTCAGGGACGTTCTCCCAGTTCCCAGAAATGAAGTCCCAATTGAAGATATCTTGAATTTCAAGGAGGATCACCGGAGCGAGTTGTTGAGTTTTCGTCAGTTGGTCGACGAGTTTGAGCAGAAGTTGACTACTGCTCAAAGTGAGTCTGATCTTCGAAACATGACGGTTAGATTCCGCGAAAAGATCCAACTTGGTGTGAATAATCTCGCCAAAGGGCTCGAGGAGTCTCGGATTTCGACGGCTCTGGGGTCTCTAAACGCACTAATGAAAATGAACTCTCCTTTCTTTGCAACGGCTGCCATAAGCATGCTAGGAAGTTATTTCGTTAACTTTCCACTCGAAGTGACCGTGGGGGTAACGGCAACGGTGGGGGCAATTCAAGTCGGGTCATATCTCGTCGATCAAAGAAACCAAAGACATGCGATGATCAGAGAGTCTCCATTCGCATATCTTCATAGTATCCGAAGTCTTACATGATTTGCATTAATGCCTGTTCCAATTGCTACGATTCCTAGCCGCAGCGGCTGAAGGTTACACCAGCCTATACGAGACATCTACAGAGAACGTTGTCAAAACAGGCTATTTGTTTCTTCATTCTGGGAGTCTTTGACTGCGTCGAAATATCCTTCGAGATTTTCTAACTCTTTCGTGGTGATTATGATGATTTGCTCTAACGACGCTAGTCGTATTAACTGCTCGTATATGGGGTTCTTCTTATTCTGGAAATATCGTTTCCCCTTTGTATCTTCCGGATACCTGAAGACATCCGATTTTTCGTCCAGAACGCTAAGTTGGCTAATTAGCTTCGGACTTTTGGTTAGGTATCTCTTGTCATCGTGAGGTTTTATGATATTCAACAGCTCCCTAAGGTTGTGATCCTTATGCCGGAACTTCGCCCCTGTTTGCACAATTAACCCCTTCAACTGCAACTCCAAGTAGTGTCGAAACAAGAACAACAGCGGCAAGATCTGATAGTCATGATATCCTAACTGTCTATCTTTCAGCCAACTCAGAAGCTCTTTGATGGCGTCAAGATAAACCTCTGCGTATTGTAGCCACGCCTCAGATCTGTCCGAAGGACTCGGGTCATATTCTAATGGATAACGAGGGTCCATCATTCCTTCCCCAGAATCTATTCAATTGAATTCGGGATATCCTTTTAGATTCGGTGATATCGCACGAAGCAAAGTTGGACAGGTTAGGTTTCACATGTCTTTCGACATCAAGCAATTCTTCAGATTCGTCGTCTCAGGTTATGTCTGTTTGTTATACTATTTCGGATTGCTGGCGGGTTTTTCTAATCTATCCGATAACCTAAACGCGGGATCCCTCGCTTCTTTCTCCACTGTTGCTTTTGGAAGCCTTGCCTTATCGGTGCCGATAGGGTTCCTAATTCATGAACTGGACATTTCGATTCGAGATCGTACAAGTAACGCTAAAGGCCACATGGCGCGAGTAGTACGAAGCCATATCTACCATGAACTTGCCTCCCGCGGATCGCTTGTAGTACTAAGGGCTCTGCTCAACGAGCCCAGGTCAGGACACACTGCCGGCGACCCGAGCCTTGCTGCTTTCTTGGAATTTGCAAAATACAAGGACCAAGAGCAACTCGACGCGCATATTGAAAAGGAATTGAGCAACAGATATTCCTATGTCTACAGTAGAGTGGAGGCAGCTGTCTACGCCCCAGCTCTTGCAGTAATTTTCTCCGCTCTTACAGGAATTATACTCTGGGGGAGACTTCGTTTCGGTGACCCCATCGCAGGGGTCTTGATCGTCGTTTGTATTGGATGTGTCTCTGTATCTCTATTGACTTACATTCCAACATTGAGGAAGGAAATAGATGCGATAGAAACACTCATGGTTCTGAACAATAGAGAGATAATTGAAAACTTAAACAAGACCACAAGGCCGAAGGATTAGATCGCAAAATTCTGGCGAGAACCGTATCTAGCTTAGTTGCCTTAACTTCTCTCTAACGTTTTGGTGAATCGTAAAAGAACTCCCGCTTTTGGCCTTCTTGCGGAGGTAGTGAAGGGTACTTCGTCCGATGCCATGTGTTCTCGCTTCGGTCTGAGTCAACTAGAGAATTGTTCGCCTTGTTTTCACACTACCCGGCCTGGTCAAAGTAGGTGACGGCTCCGAGAACTCAAGATAGCGACCGTTTCCGCTCAGGTACTTTCCCAACTCTATGGCCTTTCGCTCGATAATGGTGTCCCATCTGAACACCTGCCCATTGTACCTGACGCCAGAATTGAAATGCTCTCTCAAAATCCTAACGAACCTGCTCTTCGCCTCAGCATCAAAGCGGTAGTGGTAGTCATCTCCTGTGAAGTAGAAGTTCGGTAAATCTAATGTTCCTGACTCGAAAGCTTCAACACCGAAGTGTCAATAAGCCATCGGAAAGGCTCTTCCAAGTCGTATACAAGCGACTGTTTCGTCTGATACGCGCTAAATTCATGCAAGAACCCTGCAGACGGTTCAAGTCCGACAGCATTGATCGCACTTCTGCATTCCCCTTCCAAGAATCCGTACCCGTAACGCCAGGTTAACTGGATCTGAGGCATTGTTCTGGTGACTTCAGGTAATTCGTCCCTGAAAATCAAGATGCTCATTAGAGGATTATGTGCGTACGATCAGAGCCGTCTGCAAACTCCATCAAGTCGAAGTACTTTCAGTTAGAATGCGCAATAGCCACAGCAAGGGGCTTCATTTCTACATTGACGTAACACCTGCGATTGAGGCAGAAGTAGCCAATAAGCTGCAGTTTCTGCTGGGTGATGATTGCAGGAGAGTTGACTTCAATCATGCGAGAATTCGTTCTGGCTTGAATGAATGGAACAAACTCTTCGAGAGAGCCGAAGCAAGGCCGAGGAAAATCTACACTGATGATGGGTACGGGCTACGTGACGGTACGCGCGGTAGCTCGTATTGACATAGGGAGGCTCCTGTGGGGGTGAATTGATGGAAACGGATTTACAATTTACACATAGATACACCTTGACGGTAACGGAAGACATGCATAGAAGGCTAGAAGAGGAGCGGAAACGTCGCTTTCTGCATTCCATACCCGAAACGATACGCATGACTGTGAGTGAATATCTCTCAACTACAACCCGAAAAAGCGAGAAAGCGTAACGCCGGCTCATACTAGAATTGGAGACGTCGGTTTGTCTCCTCTCTGCGCATGTATCGGACAAAAGCATACTACAATGCGATCTCTCCAGCGTGTCGCTGGTTCCCTAAACCACGCTTGCAAATACGGACCGCTGTACACGTCATGTGAGGGTGGGCCGATGCATCTTATCGGCCACATGAAAGCTCCTTTCAGACGTTTGATCTTGTAAAGTTCGAGCGTAGGGAAGTATTGCTTAATGCGTTTGTACCTCTTTTCGTATCTCAAGATTCTCACCTCCTGTTAGCTTCCAGTATGGGCATTTGATCGCGTTACACAATTCGAGCGGAGGAAATGCTGTCCTATTGAGCAGATGTCTTTGACCGCGCAGTAATGACATAGTGGGCTAGCTTCGCCCTCCGGCACTCGGTCTTCTTGGATTGCCTCATGCAGGACGATCGCTCGCTGTCGCAGCCAGTCGGCAAGATCAAGTTTTTCCACTCCGTACGATCTCGGTGGAGTCTTCTCATCCATGTAGGCAACTGAAAGTCTCTCAGCAGGCAGGTGGTAGCATTGCGTCCAGATGGAATAGTAACTCTGTAGCTGCAATACGTGATGTCTGTGGGGCAACAAGTGCTTCCTGTGCTGCCACTCAACTGCGCGCGTCGATTTTAGTTCTATAAGCTCCCGTTCGTCAGGGTCAAATAGATCAACGTGCCCTATGATTCGAATGCTCCCTTTGTCAAGCCGGATTACCATTTGGATAGGGAGTTCCTTCCAGCCATCATACGCGTAGGAGATATGTCGGTGCAGTGCGTTGCCCCTTTGTTTGCTCCAGACTTCACTGTACGTTTCCACGTGGCCGTGTCTACGTTCCAAGAGGCTCTGCTTCAGGCATCGGCATAGCTCTGTAACATGATACGCGCCGACCTGATTCTTGAATCGTTTATTCCCGAATCTCTCAATAATTCTCCTTGTTAAGCCGTTACCATGAGCGGAACAAACTTCAACAGGTTTCCCACATTCACAAAGAACATGAGAGACAAGTGACTCTGCCTTGAATTCGGTTCTTTCCATGCGTTACATCTTCCCAGGACGTTTTCTGAAGCTAAGTTCGTAACTTCCGCACAAACTACAGCCATCCGATTCAGTGCCGTATATGTCCGTTCTAACGATTTCATCTTCAGTGAGGAAATGCAGGCAGTCAAGGCAGGTCGCCACCCACCGGCCGAACTGTGCCTTGTTCTTTGCGCAGCCGTAATGGTAGGCGGCGTCGTTAAGATAGAACAGATTTCGGAGGATGCAACGTCCACAAGATGCGCAAACGGGCTGATCTAACGTTACCTGACTAGTCAGTTGCCATTCCGCGTCGCGCCCCTACATCGAGGCTTCGATACTTCGGTACCACCAAAACCACAAACCTCTCATTGGACTCTCGCTTCACGTCCACCAATTGGACGTTATACCCTAGTTTCTTTCTGCCCTCAACTCTTGCTATACGTATGACGTCATCCAACAACTTCGTCGGCCTAACCAGAATCGTTAGCCTTACAGGCTGCTGTTCGTTGCTCAATAGGTATTTGACCTCTACTTAATTCTGTGGGAAACTCCTATAAATAGGTAGTTGTAGAATACCTATACGGTTGAGTTACCTATGGAAGACGTCCCCTTATCGAAAATGTCCCAGACCCAGCTTGTCACTAGACTAAGGATACTTCATTTCCTAGTGGAACATGGTCCCGCGAACAAATACCTGATACGCAAGGAAAGCGGCGCCGGATCCCAACCAACCGTTCTCTCCGCTGTCAACGAACTTGAAAGGACCGGGGAGATAGTATCCCAAGAAACAAATGTTCATGCAAGAGGTAATCAACCGTCGAAGCTCTACGATTTGACGGTGTTCGGTCTCGCAAACCTCATCACTGCAATAATGGATTATAGCGATGCCATAATAGTGGGTCCAGTCCGGTATCTGAAGAAAATAGGAGATACTAGCCCGCCAATAACCGTAGAAAACACGAGTGAACTCTTGGATCACATTGCCAAAAAATACAGGGGGCTTATGCCAGAAGCCTTCGAATTGTGGCAGGCACTGCGCGAGGTTGGATTAAATAGGGATAAGGAGCTCGCGGCGTTCTGCCATGAACTCCTTAATGAACGTGAACATGGAGAGCTTCCGAATCAGAAGGCAGTCGCCAACTTCATACGGAAACAGGCGGATATCTTGATCGGACTTGAGGCGCCGGTCATTGCGTTTCTTCACAGGGGGCGTTACAGACCAGTCCCTGTTAAGAGGTTACAGCGTAACCCCAGGTTGAGGAAGGCGGCGTTCGAACATCTCACTAGTGAAGTTAATCATATTCGCAAGCAGGCCCGCGATTGGTTGAGGTTAGCTAGTGAGTACGAGAAATTGGCTAAGTCCTTTGCTACGACAGATTGAGAGACTGCCGAAGATTTAGGTGTGTGCACACCATTAGACCCTCGAAAAAAAGACGCGGCCTAGTCGCAGGTAAGTCAATGACTAAGTGAATGATCAGCGGTATACTCTGATGCGGTTCAAAAGACTGATTGCAGGCCTGCTGACTATTTCTGTTCTGATTATGATATAGTAGCAACTGAAACTCTAAGCCCTCGGTCGAAAACAATTTCTGAGTCCTTCACGCCGGAGCTGTGTACTTCTATGCTCCCGCAAATGGATACGTACAACCAGATCGCGATCTCCCGACATCCAACAATTGCCTACTATGACGAACAGCTATGGCTAGGCTTCGCGAACAACGTCACCGCAATGTCGTACAATGTGACTGCCATCGCTCAAAACGACACGTACGGATTCGGTCCTGGGTATTTAGTGAACGGTCTGACGAACGAGAATTTCTGGTACCAGGTCGGCCTGTCTTGGAATTGGCCCTCCGAACACGGTTTCCGTTTCTTTTACGAAGTCTGGAATGCAACATCCAAGAAGTCCATATTTCCCAAGTATGGTTCTGGAAAGCTTAGCTTTACCAAACTAATCCGTCCCCATGACGTCGTTTTGCTCTCGCTTAACTTTAGAAACGAAGCAGTCAATATGAGTGCGCGTGATTGGGAATCCAACGCAACGGCATCTATTGATTTCAGTTCATATGGTGCCAAGGTATTCGTAGGATCGATCCGGCCGAATGAGTATCCTACTTCACTCCTAACCGAATGGTACCATGTTCTACCCTTCTTCTGTAGCAACCAAGCCGTTCGATATTCAAACCAAATCGTGCCAGCTAGGTCAGGATGGCTGGAAATATACGAATGGAACTTTACTGGGATACCTTACGACCAGTGGTTCAATGCCTCGGACAAAAGACAAATTCTTTTCGGTATTGCAACTGATGCCTCCCCTCTCACGAGTTCCGTTGAATGGCTTGAGGGCAACGGGACTAGCATTTGTGCTAATTCAACCGAATTCTGGACAATGTAAAGACCCTTCACGCTAGAAGCGCCGCAAGGCCAACAAATCAAAGTCATGCACTAAGGGCGAACATCAGAATTCGGACAGCGTCGTTCCGTCAAAGTGTGTGTGAGAGTCTAGTGGTGCGGGCGACTGAATTTGAACCGCCGTTCGTCGTCGTTCAAAATGTGTGTGTGTTAATAATGGTCGCCAGTACTTAAGAACCAGTGACCCGCTGACCTGGACTCGAGAGCTGATGAGAGGTATATGCATGGAAGAGAAAAAAGACATCATGACGGCGGCCAGGGCCTTTATGAGGAGTAGGATTATCCTCACCGCCGCCGAGTTGGATCTCTTTAGCATCATTCAGGACTCTCCTACGACCGCGGAAAAGATTGCCGATAGATTCGGCTTCAACCCCAGAGCGCTCGAACGTGTCCTCGACTGCCTTGTAACATTCGGCCTGCTCCAAAAGAACGGAGGGGCTTATTCTTTAACCCATGAAGGCGCTCCATATTCGTCAAAACACTCCGCCTCCGAGCTTCCAATGCTGCTCCACATGAGCCGTCTGTGGGACAGTTGGAGTGATTTAACCGAGGTCGTAAAAAACGGTCCGGGCTCCGAACGGAAACCTCCAAAGCAAATGGACACGGACAGCAGACGGGCTTTCATCGGGACGATGCACGTCACCGGCATGAGTCTGTCAGAGGAGATAGCCGGTTCTTTGGACTTGAGAGGCTACAGGAAGCTGCTCGATATTGGCGGAGGGTCGGGAACATACACCATCGCACTTCTAAACCACAATCCCCAGTTACAAGCGATTCTGTTTGACTTGAAAGAGGTTATTCCAATGGCGAGGGAGCGACTTTCTTCTGAAGGTTTACTCGACCGCGTCGAACTGATCATCGGGGATTTCTACTCGGACGATCTGCCCGGAGGATGCGATCTGGCGCTGCTTTCCGCGATAATTCACCAGAACAGCCGCCAACAGAACCTGGAACTATTCGTAAAGGCCTGTCGATCCCTGAAGGCCGGCGGCATGCTCCTGATACGCGACCACATAATGGATGAACGACGAACCTATCCTCTGAAAGGGGCGTTGTTCGCCATAAATATGCTAGTCAATACCCAGGGAGGAGATACTTACACCTTTCACGAAGTGGCACAGGACCTCAAAGAAGCCGGTTTCACCGATGTCAGGCTCCTTCGCTCCGGTGAGAGGATGGATTGCGTTGTGGGAGCAGTTAAGCCCAAATGAATCCGCAGAACATCCAGGCGAGAACAGCTCTGCATAGACAACATCAGCGATTCAGCCAACTCCAAAACAACGAACCGCTATCATCTGCGAACTATGATTCGGTAACCTTGCATCATTGGACTAGTTTCGGGACTTCGATGTGGGTTGGTTCGTAGTCTTGGAGCTTGCCGGTTAGGAAAGCGTCGTATGCTTGAAGGTCGAGTAGGCCGTGTCCGGAATTGTTGAACGCTATCACCTTCTTCTCTCCGGTCTTTTTGCAGCGTAAGGCTTCATCAATTGCGTATTTCAAAGTGTGCGCGGTTTCAGGCGCGGTGATCATGCCTTCTGTTCGTGCTAGGATTTGTGCGGCTTCGAATACTTCGGTTTGTGAGTAAGCGACGGATCTCATGTAACCTTTGTTGATCAGGTAACAGAGCGATGGTGCTTTGCCATGGTAACGGAGTCCGCCTGCGTGGATAGGAGGTGGTAGATACTTATGCCCAACGGTGTACATTTTGAGTAGTGGCGTCATCTCGGCCGTGTCACCAAAATCGTACGTGTAGACCCCGCGGGTTGTTGATGGAACAGCTTTCGGTTCACAAGCTACAAATTCAGTTTCGGACTTTCCTTTCAGTTTGTCAGCCATGAATGGGTATGCAAATCCAGCGAAGTTTGAGCCGCCGCCGATGCAACCGCTAATTAAGTCAGGAGTAACGTCGATCATTTCGAATTGCTTCTTCGCCTCCTCTCCAATAATTGTCTGGTGCAGGAGGACGTGGTTGAGAACCGAGCCGAGGCAGTATTTTGTATCCTCATGGCCGACGCAGTCTTCGATGGCTTCGCTTATGGCCATGCCCAATGAGCCAGTGTTGTTGGGGTCAGATTCGAGGACGGTTTTGCCGTATTTTGTGTTCTTGCTAGGTGACGCAACTACATCGGCCCCCATAGTTTCCATCATGACCCTTCTGCCGGGTTTCTGGTCGTAGCTTGCTCGAACCATGTAGACGCTACATTTCAAACCGAAAATTGCCGAAGCCATAGCTAACGCGGAACCCCACTGTCCCGCGCCGGTCTCGGTTACGACGCGTTTTGTTCCCTCGGCCATGTTGTAGTAGGCTTGGGCTATTGCGGTGTTGGACTTGTGGCTACCAGCGGGATTGACGTACTCGCATTTGAAGAATATCTGAGCGGGTGTGTTCAGAAACTTCTCCAGCCTCCTCGCTCGAAGTAATGGCGTTGGGCGGGGGAGGCGTAGGTATGCATCATAGATTTCGTCGGGAATCTTGATGAAGCGTTCTGTCGCCACTTCTTGCATGACGAGTTCTTTCGCGAAGAGTCGCAGTAATGGTTCTGGCGACATGGGTTTGAGGGTTCGTGGGTCAAGGGGTGGGGGCAGTTGCTCAGGAAGGTCGGCGAGAATGTTGTACCAGTGGTCGGGCATTTCATCTTGGGGAAGGTAGACGGCATGTTCCTTGTCGATAGGGCCTGGTTTGCTCATGGGTGCACTATCCTGTTTATTGATGTCGCCCTGAAGCTCTATAGCAGCATTTAAGACTTTGTTGCACAAATATGTACGTCGTAGGTTAGAATGCGAATGTGGAGGCAAATCTCAGATCGGCTCAAGGAGTATCCTGGGAGACAGAAGGTCGCAAGAGCGCTAGTAGAGTTTGGGTTGGCCATCAAGGAAGGCAACAAGATATACTGTGGAGGCATCGAACTCTCGGATGTCAAGATTGCTCGATACCTAGATGTAGATCGACGGACTGTAAGGGATACAGCACAACTCATAACCTCAGACCCAGAGCTCAAGTCTGTCTTTGAGAAGCTCAAACCCGCAGGCCCATTCCTTGCCGATGCCGCCAAGTTTCTCGGATACAGTGTAATCGAAATCTACGCGGACCCTCACACCGTTGGAGTCGTAGCGCAGGCCGCGGCTTTAGTTGCGCAAGAAAACATCGCCATCAGACAAGCAGTGGCTGACGATCCTGACCTTACACCGGAACCAAAGCTTACCCTAGTTGTTGAGAAAGAACCCAGCGGCACGACGCTCCAGAAACTACTCAAGATCCCTGGTGTGGTCAAGATTTCGACGTACTAAACGGTTGGCCGAATCTCTCGCCGTCCACTATTTCGCTTAACGGTTTACGGATCTTCTTACCCTTCGTCTTCAGTTCAATGGGATAACCAAACGGCATGACAGTAACTAGTTTCATCCTCTGAGGAACGCCAAGCAGGTCTTTCACCCCGTCATCATAGAAATTGGTGACCCAACATGAACCGACCCCCATTTCCCACGCCTCGAGTACCATATTCTGGACGGCACGCGCGCCATCGATCTCAGGAAGTTTTGCTGCGTCCATCAGTATGGCAATGGCCAGTGCTGCCTTAGCGATGTGTGCGCCGGTAGGCGTCAATTCAGAGATCTTCTTGAGCGTCATTCTGTCTTTAATTACTATGAAATGCCAAGGTTGCGAGTTCTTCGAGCTCGGGGCTAGGCGACCCGCTTCTAGGATTCGCTGGACGGTTTCGTTGGGGATTGGTTTGTCTAAGTAATCTCGGATTTCCCGACGCGTTCTAATGCAGGTGAAAGTATCCATAACTACCCAGCGAAGGTTCACTATACCTTCTGTGAATTCTTCTCGATGATTTGCCACAGTTCCTCTTCGAGGGTGCCGCCGTGCTGCGGCTTTTCGACAAATCGGCCAATTTCACGCCATGCCCGGTCGTGAACTATTACGGTAGGTATTCGCAGAACTCTCATTTCATCCGCAATATCCCGGTTCTCATCAAAATCTATTACCTTTACGTTCAGGGCAGCGTTGTTCGCCGCAACGAAAACTTTGACCAGATTCGGTAGTTGTGCCCTACATTCCGCGTTCCATTCTGTGGCGAAAACAACAAAGAAGAATCGATCTGTTAAGCTTGAGAACTTCTCAATTACCACACGATTGGGTTGGTATTCTTGCACGCGTTTCTTAACTGTCCCTTTCACAGTTTGGTTTTTGATATTATTGATGTAGTCCCCTAGGCTAGGGTGGGGGCCGATAACATTTCGGAGAAGCGACAAATGGTCTACCTACTCGGAATCTTTGGCTTATTCTATAAGAAGAAAAACGGCAGCGTCATACGGACTGCATAATCTCCATTTTGTTGTCCGGTTTCCAGGTGCTATTGGCTGGTGCAAGAGGTTATTAGATTTTCGGCGTATTTTGACGTTGATTTTTCATGGAACATAAACTCGTTGCCGCCTTAGGGCGTGCTCGCCAGCAAGACTTTTTTGGCAATTAACTCAAACTTGCCATTTCCAGCCGATTGCTTCGCTATTCCGTAAACTTCGATCTCTTTTCCAACCAAATCCAATAATTGCCCTTTACTCAGCACGACCTGGGACTCGTGATCACTAACCATCTTATGCTTGACCTCAGCGAGGTTCAACATTGGCAGTGCCTGCTCATCAATGTCAGAGAAAACTACATCAACTAAGCCTGTTCCGTCATCTACTCGCACTCGACCCGTGAACACGAACTTTCCAGATCGTGGTTGTTTGCAAGTTTCGCACGTATACTCATTTTCCGAAGCTCTCAACGCTGAGCCACATGTTCCGCATACGGCAATTAGCTTGGAATCTTCAGGTACCTCAAGCACTATGCCCTTTATCCAAGTGCTTAAACCTGGCTCGAGAGCAATGACGTGCCGTATGTCCTCCCAAGCAGGCCTTTCCCTTACAATCTCATCAAGAACTTCGATGCGAGAGAGGGGGATCGAACTAAGCTCGAATTCTCCCGTCAGCCCTGTCCGTACCCTAAGCCCTTGAATTCTCACGCGCACGCCTGGTCGAAGCTTTAGCGCATCGGCGACTTGGTCTCGCCAGAATGTGACCTTCGCGGAGCTCGTGCTGTCTCGAAGAGTGAATGAGGAGAGGCTTATCGTTTCACCCTTTTCAGTGACGACTTGTCGGGCTAATGGTTGATCACTCACCGAACCTTCCACGATAACGAGCCCTTTCGACTGTTGAAGGGCGTTTAATGCGGTAGCAGGCCTGACGCCTACTGCTTTCCCCGAAGACTTTTGCAGTCCGCCTGACCTACCTAGACTTAGCATAACCCCTCCCATTCTTTCGCGGACAGAGACTCCCCTAAGTTCAAGGATGTCTCCCTCTTCAAACTCGTTTACGAGCTGTGCCTTGTCATCCCATAGAGAAAGGGAAACGATTCCGGACTCGTCCGCGACTATGAGCCTTGCCACTTTGACAGACTCTCCGGTCGGCCTCTTGATTTCCTGAGGCAATCCTTTAGCGAGAACGCGAACGTGAATGTCCGCTGAACCCGTTTGATCGTTCAGATCTGCAATCTCATACGACTTAACAGTGGGGATCTTGAGGTAGTCGGGCGCAGATTTGAGAAGTTGAATTTGGCTCCTACTCTCCACATGTAACTCGAGTCTGGCGTTTTTGTCGAGGCGCACCCTGCCATTCAGCATCTGGACTATATCTCCATTCTTCAGTTCTCTCAATTCCTCAGCCCTCTCATTCCAAGCAACGAGTGGAATGCTTCCAGACTCATCAGCGACTATTGCTCGAAGCACACTCCCTGTTCTTTCCTCCTTCGCGAAACTGTAGTACCTAGGTTCCGACTGAACAATTCCCACCGCATTCACCTGACTCGCGCCAGCAACCAGTTTACCGAGCGGTGTGAATAAATCTCCGAATTCTGGCAAATCAGACTTAGGCATGTCCTCGGGATCAATCTGTATGCTACTTCGGTCACCTGCATGAACCTCCGTGTCTCCAGCCAGCCCCTGTCGCGTGTAGGCGTGACCAATTCTCATTACCCTACCCTGCAGATTACCCGCCCGAGAGAGTACGTCGACGTGTCTGTCCCATACCGCGCAGCGAACTCGACCAGACTTGTCTGCGAGAACAATCCGCATGACGCGACCTGGTGTCCCATCCCGTCTTTGGAATTGTTGGGGTGGCCACGTCATAAGGACCCGCCCAGAGATGGTCACATCGTTCAATCCGGACACGAGGTCTTTCACCTGCATGCGTCCGAGGTCCGTTCCGCGGGTTTGTATGAGAAGCTCTTCCGCAACTAGCCTCGCGGCGCCTTCGTCTGAAAGCAATCCGCGGCCTTCCTTCTTCTTCTCTTCGATCAAGGCGAGAATTTGTTCTTGCGAAAGCTCGCGGCGCTTGGAGAGTATGTCCTCCACGATAGTTTGTACGATGGACAAGGGTTCGTTCGCCTTACAGCAAATTCACTCCAGAAAGTTAACCAGAAACTAAGTCCTCTCGTCACCCTTTTCAGCGGGCATAACAATCAATCTACTCATTTTTGCAGGGATGGACATTAATATCTTCACCCCCGATACTCGCGAAACAGAGCGTCAATACACACGTGTGAAATGTGCTCCGTTCCGCCTATGCTAGCGAGAGGAACCGTAACGGATTCAAGGATGGTCAGCGTAATCTTCACTGATCCGACTATGGAAGCGCCGTATACTAAGGTAGGTCGAATCGAACACTTCTACTCTAAGGCAAGCGTAGCTATTGTGGAGCTGTCATCACCGCTTAAGCAGGGAGATAAGATAGTGATTCGAGGCAGTACGACCAAGGTTGAACAGACAGTGGACTCGATGGAGGTAGAACACAAGCAGGTTCCCCTCGCTCAAGCTGGGCAGCGGGTCGGTCTCAAGGTTGCAGATCGGGTCCGAGAGAACGATATCGTCTACAAAGTGGCGTAAGGTTAGAATAGCTCGTTACTGAGTACGAACGATTAGGGTGCAAAAGCCTTGGCGGATGTCGTAATCGAAGGAACCGTTCTAGTCGTTACTCCTATCCAATCTTCGCAGGGAAGGCCGATGGTGCAGGTTACATTGGGCGATACGATCAAGGGACCGGTTACGATGCCTTTGGATATGGATCGCGAAATGGCTGGAGTTACGATTGCTGTTCAGAGGGTACTTACACAGTTGCCTGGCGTCGGGCAGCAGCTTGGAACCCCGCGCCTAATCGTTACCTTAACCGAAGAAGAATACCAAGAGTTAGGACGTCCTCGGTATCCTGATCACTTGTCGATATCGTTGAAAGTGACTTCCTGATCAGGCCAACCCGAGTGGACTCGTTCAGTCCCAGAACAACCTGGTTCTCGCGTATTCTCGTTCTGCTTTGAGTATGTCCAAGTATAGGTCTTCTTCGGTCCGGTGAACCCTTCTAAGAATTCGGGTCGCGGTCGCTGGGCCTACGCCTCGTCCGCTCAGAACAACGATCGCCTCTCTGCCTTTTGTTTGGACGAGGCTCGCGCTGAAGCAGGCTTGTTTCCAGACATGGTCTTCCTCCGGTGTCAACTTAGCGTTTCTTTTCTTCTTCTGAACCACTCTCAAGAGTTGATCATTCCTTGTATAGGTTGCAGCGATGAGCGTCGACCCACATTTGGGGCAGCGAACCTTCTGATTTAGTTGGTCGACCACTCTTATGGCGTCCCAATCACCATTGAAGATGCAGACCAACCGGACCGTTTCTGATAGGAGTCGCTCTCGAACAATTTCGGTTAGCGACTTGGAAGGGACTACAGGCCTGAGTAAGTCATGCGGGATTATCTTGTCAACGATTGGTGTAGCGTAGGGGGAGCAGGTGTCGGCTTTTTCCGTGACTATGTCGACGGCAATTTCCCGATCAAGGATCTTTGCAACGGTCTCCTGTGTGGTTAATAGGTCGAATTTGTCGAGTAGAACCTCTCTTTGGGTTTCAGTGTTTACCGGTGACTGCTTCATCGCACGGACGAGCATCCGCCCTCGGTTTGATCTGTAGTCGGCCTTCCTCTCTATGACACCAAAGCGCCGGGCTACATGCCAATGTCGCCATGCGAAGAGATCTGAATTCTGGAGGGCCTCCACCAAAACCTTCTCAACGTCTTCCGGCGTGAACTTCAGAATTTCAAGGGCCACGGTTTCAGGTTCAACTTTGAAGGGGCATATGAGCGCTATTCGATATGGGTCGGTTTGGGTTGCTACGTTCACTCCATACTTCGAACTCAGCAGGGAGGCGAGTATCATCGCGAACGTGTCGTTAACCGCACTACCAAAACACGCATGGAGGATGATGCAGTTCTCGAATTTCTCGATAATGATGCGCCGATCTGACGGTAGTTGTGAATGTTTCAGTTGGGCGCTTATAGTATCAGTAATCTTGACAAGGGCGTCTTCGCTAAGTTGGAGCTGTCGCTGGAGCTTTCTCAGTTCTTCCGGTTGATCTATCATCGAGGCTATGTAGGCTCTCAACCTGCCGACTTCTTGAGCGGTTTCGTAGCTGACGGGAATAATTTCTCCCTCCCAGCTCGGAATCGCGTCAAGTGTGGGAGCGGTGGGCTCTACTTCGACCGAGAGCTTCTCTTCGTTTACGTTGATGATCTTCCAGGTTTGTCCATGGATGATGAAGATCGTGCCTCCTTTACATTTCCTGGACACGAATCCTTGATCCAGGGTGCCAATTCGGCGTTTCCTGAAGAAGTCGAAAACATCGAATCTCTTCACGTCAGGGATGACTGAAAGATTTTCATAGTAATATCGAAAGGTTCTCGGGAAACGGGCTGATACCACATCGTCGATGAGTCTGATTATTCTGATTGAGTCGAGAAACTTTACGAAATCGTGTAACTCTTCGCCTGTGAAGTTACGGTAGGGGTAACACTGTTGAATAATCTCATAGATCTCGGCGAGTTTGGCTCGCTTCAAATCGAGTGCGATGCCGGCTATTTGATGCGCCAATACATCGAGCGCGTTGTCGTGTATTACTGTTTTCTCAATTCTCGAGGCTTTGGCATTAGCGGCCAACACAGCCGCTTCCAAAAGATCGTCGGCCCATGCGCCTATGATCGTTCCTTGGGCGATGCCTCGTAAAGTATGGCCGCTTCGGCCGATTCTTTGAATTAGGCGCGTGGACATCCTAGGGGACATGTACTGAACGATGTAGTCGACTCTGCCAATATCCATCCCCAGCTCCAGTGAAGAGGTACAAATTACACCCTTCAGCGACCCGTCGTGGAAAGCCTTCTCAACCTCTTCGCGAATTTCACGTGAAAGTGATCCATGATGGACACGTATAGGTAACTCCGGCTTCAAGGCACGTAGCTGCGACCCTACCGCCTCTGCTTGTTCGCGTGTATTTGTGAAAACTAGTGTCGAACGTTTGTCTGAGATTATTTCCCCGATTCTCTTCGATCTCGCGATGGTTGTTGGTGGTAATCCGAACCTATCGGCATCTTTGGTGTCTTCGGGATTGGGGGTGACGTATTGGATCCCAATCTGGACTTGTCGTAGTTCACCTGATTTCGCAACCGTCACGCTTCGGTTTGTCCCTACCAGAAACTGGCCGACCTTTTCTTCTTCTCCAACGGTCGCGGAGAGCCCTATTCTTTGAAAACTACGGCCAGTCAGGTATTCCAATCGTTCTAACGCTAATGCTAGCTGGATACCTCGTTTGTCGGTAGCAAGTTCATGAATCTCATCAATTACAACCCACATGACACCTTTGAGGTGTTCCCGCATCCTCTTACCCGGAAGGATTGCTTGCAGGGTCTCGGGGGTCGTAACCAGCATTTCGGGTGGCGCCCTTGCTTGCGCGGCGCGAGCGCTCATAGTGGTATCCCCGTGCCTAACCTGTACTTTGATGTCCAATTCCCTACCAACATCCGTAAGCCTACGGACAATGTCCCGGTTTAGAGCCCTCAACGGAGTGACGTAGAGTATCGAGATGCCTTTCGTTTCGCCTGCAGACCGACGTTCAAGAAACATATTGAAGATCGGGAGGACGGAGGCAAGCGTTTTTCCGGTGCCAGTGGGGGCGATTACGAGAACGTTTCGGCCTTCAAGTATAGGTGGTATGGCGATTTTCTGTATGTCGCTCGGCTCTTCTAAACCAACACTCTCCAAGTGAGCACGGATGGGCCTATGCAATTGAGCGAACGCATTCTCCATCAACCAATTCACCCTAGACTATGCAGGCTTCAAGCCCGCTCCGCTTTACTACCCATCGAAAACTGTCTGATGCAGTATTCGGCGGAATAATCAACTTGCTTATGCTGCAGGTTTCTCATAGGCTAGATAGACGAAAATAACAATTACCGCTACGAACGCTAGGAACGTTATACCAATCTGGAACAGTTCCCATGCCTCATCAGTTGTCAAGATCCCAACGCCCGCCTGTCGCTAGAAAGCAAATTCCCATTTAAAAACTACTCAGTCCGATTTGCCATCTGCATCTCTTGCGCGCCATCGATCTGTGACGGTTGAATATTGTGAATCATTCTTTTGGATCCTCTCGAACTTGCCTAGGGCCGCAGCGATGCGTTGTGCGATTATATGATAACATAAGCCTCGCTTCCTATCCATTACCCGGAAGTAATAATCGTCACAATAACAGAAGGGTATGTCAGGCATGACCTGATACTCGCTTTTTCTACCCTGAACCACCCACACGGCCCGTCCGCTCGGAGTAAAATCGTATCTTCTGACTTTCTTTGAATTTGCTAGTTCCCAGCCGTTAGTGAATCGTTCTCCAAACAGTTTCTTCAACGCCTCATTAAGTTGGGCGGAGAGTTCCCTGCCCGATTCAAGCTCGCTGTAAGCTTCATCCATCAACTCCTTCTCTTGATGGAAAGCGGTTGACATTTTCATTCCAACAACAATGAAACAGGGTTGCCGCTGTGGGCTGGCATGTTAAGCTCTTGATTCTGGGTCCCTCTATTTATTGACGAAGTATTGATAGATTATCAACGCGTTCAGCATAGTCGGGAAACGTTTTTAAGTTGTCACGCGTCGGTCTATGCACTCGCGCTAGAAACTTATTCTGCGCGTCGCCTTGTGCTCCGGAATTCGTTTTCGGAGGGAAAGCAAACTCATGTACCACGAACAGAAGAACAATATGCCGAAATACGTACTGACTGGAACAACCACGATGGGGCTTGTCTGTCGTGATGGTATAGTTCTAGGAACTGACACTCGCGCCACACTCGGAACCTTCGTAGCCCACAAAAGAGCTAAGAAGGTCTACCAAATCGACGACCATGTAGCCATGACAATAGCTGGGGGCGTTGCAGATGCGCAGAACGTTGTCGAGACGCTACGTGCAAATGCGAAACTCTACAAGTACGAAAAAGGACTGCCCATGCCGATCAGCGCCATTGCACGCCTAGCAGCCAACTTACTATTTTCTGCTCGATACTACCCGTTCATACTTCAATCCATTATTGGCGGAATGGATGATGGAGGCACGCACATCTTCGCTCTTGACCCACTAGGAAGCGTTACCGAAGAAAAATTCGTGTCAACTGGCTCCGGATCACCTGTCGCTTATGGTGTGCTCGAGCCTGGTTACAAGGAGGGTATGTCCATCAATGAGGCCATACCTCTTGTGGTTCGCGCGGTAAATTCCGCGATGAAACGTGACTCCGCGAGTGGTGACAGTTTTGATGTCGCCGTCATATCGAAGGAAGGTTACAGGGAGTTAAACGAGGACGAGAAGAAAGTGCTCGCTCAAGCAAATTAAGCGCCCCTAATGAGAATTCTAAGTAACTAGTCTTCAAGGTTGATTCGGCAGTGGCTAGAATAGTAGATGACACGCAGGCAAGGATACGCGAAACAATAGTCACCCATATGCCGAAAGAGGCCGAGATTACAAGAATTGAATTTGAAGGACCACGTCTCGCAATCTACGTCAAGAATGTTGGACTCCTCCTTGAACAGAGCCACATCGTTACCGAAATCGTAAACCTGCTCCATAAACGGGTTGTAGTACGCTCTGACCCGTCGATTCGACTAAAAGAGAATGAAGCTGAACGCCTGATAAAGGGAATCGTTCCCTCTGAGGCCGATATTACCGAGATAAACTTCGACCCAAGCCTCGGCGAAGTGGTCATAGAAGCCAAGAAGCCCGGGCTAGCTATAGGAAAGGATGGTTCCACACTTTCACAAATTATTAAGACCACGAGTTGGCGGCCTAGAGTTCTCCGTGCTCCACCACTTCCATCAAAAATCATAGCAAGCAGCCGACACATCCTGCACTCAGAAAGCGAAGAGAGAAGCAGGATCTTTCGCGACGTTGGAGAACGTATCTTCCGTCCCAGACTATCTAAGACATCAACCGTCTTCTTCACGCCGCTCGGAGGATTCCACGAAGTCGGCAGATCAGCAATGCTCGTGGAGACAGAGGAAAGCTGTGTCTTGATGGATTGCGGAATCAGCGCGGGCGCGGATCTTCCTCAGTACGCTTATCCGCGAATAGATTCCGACGATTTCGACATCGGGAAATTAGACGCCGTCATCATCTCACACGCACATCTCGATCATTGCGGCTTTGTTCCGTTCCTCTTCAAGTACGGGTACGATGGACCCGTGTACTGTTCGGAGCCGACGTCGGTGTTGATGACTTTACTGCAATTGGATTACTTGGACATTTTCGGTAAGGAGGGAGGCCACCCGCCATATGACCAGAAGGATGTGCGGGAAGTTGTCTTGCACACCATATCTGTCAAGTACGGAGTCGTAACGGATGTGGCTCCAGACATCAAACTTACCCTTCACAACGCAGGCCACATAATCGGAAGCTCCATCGTTCATCTCCACATCGGCGAAGGGTTGCACAATGTCGTCTACACTGGCGACTTTAAGTTCGGCAGGACAATGTTGCTGGAGCCGGCTACTTGCTCTTTTCCGCGCGCCGAGACATTGATCATGGAGAGTACGTATGGTGGGCCCGATGATGTGATGTCGGACAGGGAGACAGTGGAAGGTCGACTTGCAAAGATTGTGAATGAAACCGCTGAGAAAGGCGGTAGAGTTCTAATTCCGACACTTGCTGTAGGGCGTGCTCAGGAGATAATGCTCGTCCTCAACGCATACATGAAGAACAAGCAAATCAAAGAACTCCCGATATTCATGGAAGGCATGATTTCCGAAGCCACGGCTATTCACACGGCCTACCCAGAATACCTCTCCCGCGACCTCCGAGAACAGATACTATACAAGGACATCAACCCATTTCAGTCAGACTACTTCACCAACGTGGACCATCCCTCTGAACGTGAGAAGATCGCAACAGGACCACCATGCATCATACTCGCTACTTCGGGGATGATGGAAGGTGGGCCTGCGATAGATTATTTCCGTTACATGGCAGCCGATGAGAAGAATACCTTGGTTTTCGTCAGCTACCAAGTTGAAGGAACATTGGGAAATAGGCTGAAGAATGGCGCTCGGGAAGTTTCCTTGATGGGACGAAATGGCAAAGTTGAAGCTTTGAAGGTCAACCTACGCGTCGATGCAGTTGAAGGTTTCTCGGGTCATTCCGACAGAAACCAACTCTTCGCTTTCCTTAAGCGGGTGTCACCTAGGCCTTCAAGAGTAATAATGGGACATGGAGAAAGACGAAAGACCGACCTATTTGCACATCAAGTTTCAAGAATTCTGAAACTGAGAACAGTAGCGCCCGATCTGCTTGAGAAGTTGAGGCTGAGATAGGCTAACCGCCCAGTTCACGGCGGAAGAGACGTGCTATGCTTCCTCGTTAGCCGATGCGCCAGTCGCTGTAGCTTCCATAGGAGCGCTTTCTCTTCCACGCCAAACCTTGACGGTCGGTGGCGTCATAACAATTCGTTCTTCACCGAGCCTTGCAATATCTCCTTGAATGGATTTCACGAATGCGACGAGTTCACTGATTGCAGACTTCGTTTCTTCGACACTTCGCTTTGCTATAGGGGTGATTTTAACGATCAATATGTTTCCTTCAATTATCTCAGCCTTGATCCTCGGCACGTCAGTTGGATCGCGAAGCGGGAACGCTTTGACATAGATCGGATGCTGAATCGAGGGGTTAACTAATGGAAACCTTTCGTCTCCTACATAATTAGAGCCTATCAACTTGAGTCCACCGGTTTAGATGGTCGATTTGTTGGTGGATAGCAGTTTAAACGTTTGCGCCCAAAGAGGGGGATTCTAACATGCACGTGTAAAGACTTAGGAGGACATTCATAGAGAAGTGTGCGGAGTTTGTCACTTACGCGCCTGGAAATTTGGCATAATTTTCACAGGCGAATTACGTCGATTTCTACTGGAAAACGGTTCATTAACTGGGCTTATTATACGCGTTCCAAAACTCGTCACCTACAAAATGAACGTTCTTGATAACCTTGCCCTTACTCATTGACTTCATTTCAGTCAACTCTACCTCGGCTAGGCCTAAAGCGAGTGGCTTACCGTATTTTTCATCGACGATTACCAGCAAATCGCCCTTAGCAAAATTGCTTGGAATATCACGGATTCCAGGGCGCATAATGTCGGCGCCGTTCGCGACATGGGCCACTGCACCCATATCGACCACAACTCGCGGCAACGAATTGATACATTTTTCGAACTTCAATGACGGTAGTAAGCCAATCGTCCTCCGCAAAATCAATGGCAAATTATCCACGAAATAGACCAACTCTTGACCAACTGCGAGTTCATCAAAGTTCTTTGCCGATACGAGAAATTCTTCAACTCCAGGATAGCGACCAATGAAATCTCTAAGAAGCCCCTTAACTTCTCTGTCTTTGAGACGGCGCATCGAAGGCAATGATTTCAGCCCTAACGTCTCTTTGCGAATAGACGCGAGATCATACGAAAGGTCTTCTAGGCAAACTGCCTAGTAGATTACGTAGCCTAACCTTTAATTTGGAGCTTCCTCTTTTACGGAAACCTTACGTCAACAAGTCAGGTCAGAAAGAGCAATGTCTGCAGTCGCTGATAAGATATTCCAAGAGAGCCTCAGCAAAATCGTTCTCGTGGAACTGAAAGGAAGCCGCACTATACGTGGGAAACTCTACAGCTACGACCAGCACATGAATTTGGTTCTCGAAGACGCGGAAGACGTTTCGAATCCTGAGAATACTCGGAACATTGGCACCATTATTGTCAGGGGCGACAATGTAGTTCTCGTATCACCACCTCCGAAGAGGTAGTTTACTTACTTTAGCAGATTACAGGGGTCGCAAAGGTTTTGACGAAAGGAACAGCCTCATTTGGAAGACGAGGGCGTTCGAAGACTCATATCCGATGCAGACGATGCGGACGACACTCGTATCATATCAGGTGGAAGCGTTGCTCGGCCTGCGGTTTTGGAGCGTCCAAGAGACTGCGAAGCTACTCGTGGCAGACGCACAGTATCAACAGGGATCGAAGAATAAGGTAGCTACAAGAGTACACTTACTTCATCGTTGGCCCGCCAGCCTTAACCCATTTTGCAACCATTCCGTTCCTAAAGTCGAAGTGTAGATTATACTCGACTGCGGATCACACGTAAGCTTAGTCCAGGTGACTAAGCGGTTGTGGCAGGTTGAACGGGCGCCACCGGTGCTGGTGTGGCGGAAGGTGCCGCCGGAGGTTTCTTGAAGGTCTCAAGAAACGTAACTGTTTCCATCTTCGGCAGGTACTTTTCCACATCAGCAGTCAGTGTACGCTTAGCAACTTGCAAACCTTCTAAGAAGAAAGCTTCTTCTGGAACCTCGACTTGGAGCTTACCATTCTCGATCTTAATCGAGAACTTTTGTTGGTCCACAGATGAAATCCGTTTGTGAACTAAGTTGCGTACTTTCTCATCTTCGGCTTCAATGACCTTTTCAAGAGTTATGTCGTATATGAGTGTCTTACCAGCAAATGGATGGTTGTAGTCTACCTGAACTCGGCCTGCCCCCACGGAGCGAACTTGGGCTGTCTTCCCGTCGATGTTCACTTGCAAACCAGGGACTGGAGTTACGCCTTCGGCTGCGAACTTTCGAAGCGGAACAAGTCGAACCTTCTTCGGATCACGAACACCATATCCCTTGTCTGGAGGGAGCTCGACTGTGGTTGCCTTGCCGATTTCCAGACTCGACAGAGTCTCGTCTAGTCCCTTTGGCACCCATCCTTCCCCGACTATGATGAAGAACGGTTCGTAATGCTCCTCGCCGCGATAGAGCTTCTTTTCTTTAGCTACGCTCTCTAGAGTGGTCCCGACGGTCTCTCCGGTCTCCTTCACCCGTAGTGTATAGTCGGCGAGTATGAAATCTCCATTCTTGACTGACAATCAAGTGCACCTTGAACTTCGAAGGTGGAGCTAAGATTTGGCCGCTCTACATTAATCTTTCAGCACAAGATGACATTCACAGATTGTTTCGAAAGCCAGCACGGAGAGACGAGCATTGTTGTTTTCTCCGTACTTGGCCGCTTTTGAGCATTCGACCCCATTCTTTTATGTTCGATATTTGAAGTCGTCAGCATGCGGTGCTGATTGGTGAAGTTATTCACTGTTGGTCCGGTGGCCTGCTATCCTGAAGTGCTTGAAGCTATGGGGAGGCAGATGCTAAGCCATCGGAGTAAAGAGTACCTCACCATGCATTATGAAACCGTTCAACTTTTACAGGATTTCATTTCGACGAAAAAAGAGATCTTCCTGTTCAGCAGTACTGGGACAGGTTTCATGGAGGCGTCGGTGAGGAATTGTGTGAGGAAGAAGATGCTGTGCTGCATAAATGGAAGTTTCGGCGAACGCTTCGCTGAAGTCGCGGAATCCAATGGGATAACGCTCGTGAAGCTAGCCCCACCCCTCGGCCAGCCCATATCAGCAGTGGAGTTGGATAGGGCGTTGAGGGAAAACGCTGATGTTGAAGCCGTAGCCCTCACCCACAATGAGACAAGTGTCGGCCTCATCAACCCACTAAAAGAACTAGCCGCCACCGTCAAGAAACATGGTAAGCTACTGTTCGTGGACGCCGTCAGCTCAATGGGCGGCACGGACATTAACGTGGACGAATTGGGAATCGATGTTTGCTTTTCAAGTTCACAGAAGTGCTTCGGCGTGCCCCCAGGCTTGGGGATGGGCAGCATAAGCGAACAGGCGCTGAATCTCTCCGCGACGGCTACGAACAAGGGGTGGTACTTCGACTTCAAAGTTTGGGAAGAAGACCAGAAGAAAGGCCATGGGACCCCAGTCACCTCAGTCATACCACAAATCGCCGGTCTCAACATCGCGCTGAAAATGATTCAACAGAAGGGCGGAAAGAAATGGTATTTCGACTTGTACAAGGAACGAAACCGGAGGATTCGCGAAGGGATCGAGAAGATCGGCTTATCCACCTTCCCACAGAAAGGCTCCGAGAGCCCTACAGTGAACTGCATCAACGCACCAAAAACCATGGAGGGCGGTGTCGTTTATGAGAGGATGCGGCAAAATGGGTTCGAGCTGGCGGAAGGATATGGGCCGCTCAAGAAGAAAACTTTCAGGATCGGAAACATGGGTTACATAGAAATGGCCGACATCGATCTCATGCTCAAAACTCTACACGATGTCATATCATCTCAATGAGCTGTCCGCTTAGAATACCTCCACCAGCACGGCATCTTCGCAACCCTAGTTGAGACGTAAGTCTGCGGTTGGATATAGAACCTAAGAAGGCTTTTTTGCACAGCCCGCTTCTTCAACGCGTGAGGAGCCATGTCGATCAGTCTTGGGAAAATTATGGGAATTCCCGTGCGGATACATTACACGTTATGGTTTGTTTTCCTTCTCATCGCTTGGTCCTTAGCGTATGGTTACATGCCCCATCAATACCCTGGGCTTAGCGAGGTCACATATTGGACCATAGGAATCGCGTCATCGATCGTCTTGTTCGTTTCCGTGTTGGTCCATGAGCTTTCGCATTCGTATATTGCGAAGAAGAATGGGCTGCCCATCGCTAGAATAACACTCTTCTTCTTTGGGGGAGTTTCTGAGATGACGGAGGAACCGCGGGACCCGGGCCTAGAGGTTCGGATGGTTGCTGCCGGGCCGTTGATGAGTTTCCTCATCGCCGGCATCCTCGGTGCAGTCTGGTATGTGGGACAAGAGGCTCACCTACCAATCATCATAACGGCGACAGTTGGATACGGCGCTCTAATCAACGCTGTACTGGGCGCATTCAACCTGTTACCCGCCTTCCCGCTTGACGGAGGCCGCGTCTTCCGCGGGAGCCTCTGGAAACACTCCAAGAACCTAATCAGCGCAACAAGAACTGCAACCCGAGTCAGCGAAGCCCTTTCACTGCTCATGATGCTTGGTGGTTTCGTAGCGATAATTTTTGGGGATTTCGTTGACGGAATCTGGATTGTAGTGTTAGGTTGGTTCATCAAGTCTGGCGCAGAAACCAGCCTTAGACAGACGCTCGTCGGTGAAACGCTCAGTGGAGTGACCGTAGGGAGCATTATGACACGGGAGGTCCTAGCGGTGCCGTCTAACATTACGGTTCAGCAGGTGGTTTCTGATTACTTCCTTGTCCACCCACACGGTGGCTACCCAGTTGTCAGGGAAGGGCAACTACTTGGGTTGATAACCCTGCAATGCGTTCGCGCTGTTCCCAAAGAAATCAGAGGCTCTGAGACTGTTGCACAAGCGATGATACCCATCGAACGCACAGTGGCCGCCCCCTCTAACCTCTCAGCTTTGGATGCTTTACAGAAGATTGCGCGTGAGAAGGTTGGTAGGCTTCTGGTTACAGAGAACGGACAGCTACGAGGCATCGTGACTAGGGGGGATTTGATTAGAACCATCCAGACCCGGCAGGAACTAGAAAGATCAGAATGGAAACCAATCTCATCTTCAGCGCCTGTGCCGCAACTTCATTCCTGTGTACAATGCGGCGCACAGCTACCCTTAGGGACGAGCATCTGCCCGCACTGCAACGCCACCCAACCGCAATGAGGCAACCACGGACTCAGACTTCACAGGCGTAATCATCGATGTAATCCCGTATCGCTTCAATGATCCAGTACGATATAACTTCCAGCCGACGAATTGGCGTATTCATTTGAGACGCCAAACCCAGTTGGATGACCAAGGTTCTGTAGGTAACGTGTTACAAAGGACTGGGGATTGGGATCCACCCTCTCTGAACCGGAAAGGAGGAGAGGTCAATGCGGTTTGCCGGCCTTCTGAAGCCTGTCCTTGTGTCTCTCCTCGCCCTCCCTCCACCTCCTTTTCTCTTCCTGAGTTTCTGGTGCCAGTGGCGGGAGGACCATTGGTTTTCTGTCTTTCCCGAGGCCGACGTAGGTTAGGAAACATGTACCAGCGTGCCTCACCTCGCCGGTGATGGGATTTTCGGCCTCTAGCCGAACTCCAATCTCCATTGAGGTCTTGTGAACGTAATTGACTGAAGCTTCCAAGCGAAGCATATCTCCAATGTAGGCTGGAGCTAGGAAGTCCATACGATCTATTGAAGCGGTTACGAGGTTACATCGAGCGTGTTTAATTGCAGCCAACCACGCGGTCTCCTCAATCAAACTGAGAATCCTGCCACCAAACACATTACCCAACGGGTTAGCATCCATGGGTAACATGATCCTCGTCACCGTAACATACGATTCACTCGGCGACTTGCTCACTTGACTCATGGCGATCAACCTCAACGAGCATTATAGCTGGACGAACTGTAAGACTTTGCGTCTCAAACGATCGTCGACAACTGTGGATCGCCTTGAATCCCCGTTAAGGAGTGACAGACGAGAAGGTTGAAAGAGCTGAGACGAAATTGGATGGGTCAGGTTAGTTCCTCTATGGTTCAAGAAAATTTCAGCTGCTCACCCACGGAACTAACACAAGTTGGGAGACGGCCATTTCATTCCCTGAAGAGCCTGACTTCTCTAACCCATTACTTCTGCGTCCTCGTTCTGATAGCCATCCTGATGAACCAGTCTCTTGTTGTCCCCGCTCTATCAACTCAATCATCTGAATCGGAGACAAAGTATGCGAAGCTCGGTTTGGAAGCTGCAAACTGGATCGCTTCATTCCAAGTAACCCTTCCCAATGATTCGTGGGGCATACCATACCAAGACGAGCGGGCTTGGGGATTGGATCCCTACTTCTTTGCGAATGGGACCATAACTGCTGGAGTGGGAAGCATCGAAGGCGGAGAACGCCAAAAGTTGGCATACCTAATCGGAGGGCACGACGCGGGCGAGGGAGCCAATGCTGCTCTCGACGCTTACCTAGAAACAGGCGATCCGAAGTATTTGGAAATCTTCAACGTTTACTACGGATATTTCCAAGGCGCCCAAATACCAGGTACAAGAACCACAACCCCCGCCCACGCTGTACTTACCGCCAATGGAGAAAACATCACCGTTGATAATTCCGGATTCTGGGCAGAACAGGCGAGCGTTTCGGCTGGTGGCAATGGTAATTATGGAAGTGAAGACGATCAAACTACGCTCCAAGCGATTTATCCCGCCGCTGAACACGGAAACCCCATCGCCACAACCCTGATCGCATATTACCGACTGACACACGACCAGGCCGCACTCGCCATGCTCAACCGGTATGGTAGTTGGCTAGTAGGAACGCAGATCCATAGTGGAGAGTATGCTGGCGCTTTCCCCGTCACTCAATATTACTGGGCGATAGGTTGGAAACCGAGAATGTACGAGACCACTGAGTCAGCGTGGGTTCTCTCGGAATTGTACATGCTCACTGGAAACGAGACCTACCTCAACTCAGCTGAGGCTGCTGGACAGTACATGTTGTCAAGACAATTCGTCGGCCCCCAATGGGAGAACACGCCGGTCTATGGTGCACTGCCGTATGAGTGGAATGAGACGCATTATACAAACAGCGTTTCCACGAATCACGCTGGCTTCACGATCCTGGCTTGGACTCAACTCTTCCGGATAACGGGGGATCAGCGATACCTGACGGCAGCGGAGAAATACGCCGATTGGCTTCTCAGCTTCCAAGTTACGAATACCAATACGAGCTGGGGGAACCACACATACGCGAACGATAGCATGGCCGTAGGAGGGTTCTACTATGGTTACCAGACGGAAAAACATGAATTCGGTTGGCGTGTCGCTGAATCATTATGGAGCGCATCCTACGCGATACCGGCCCTCCTAATGCTCTCACAACTCACAGGTGACGGTAATTATTACAGTTCAGCCTTGCTCGCGGCCGACTGGCTGACCCAGATGAGATACCCCGACCAAGCCCTTGTGCCGCTCCAGGCCCTAGCGATCATCAAGTATCCAATCTCAAGTTGGTGGGGGCTCTACCCACAATACTACCAACCCGACATGCGCGAGGTGGAAAACGCGGGCATAGTATCCTTCGTCCAAGAAGGCATGAAGAACGCGTCCTCGATTCGAGACCAACAAACGACATGGTTCGAAAAAACCTTCAACATAGACTTCAACCTCATCGATTATGAAATGGCAAGTCGCGGCCCGACATTCATGAAGATGGCGTGGAGTTGGTGGCCGAACATAGGCTTCGAACCCAGGTATGGCGGAGACATAGCCTTCGGAGCGTTTGCCATTGATAGCTATCTAACATTCAATACTAGCTCGTATGAGGCGGCGCAGGCTCTTGCGCAATTCGACCAGATGACTGGAAACAACACAACCTCTCTGCCCCAGAACATCACATCATCGTATGACCAAGCTGTCAAACTCGCGGCCGCCGCCCAAGAGAACTTCGACCTAGGCTGGTACACAGTCGCGAAAGGGCAGATCAACGACGCATTAACCTACGTCAACGCAGCACTAAGCGAACTTCAACCGCTCATCCCTCTCAGAGAACAGAACACGACCCTTCTAGCACTCTTTGCAGCCGCAGTCGTCATTATTCTGGTGTCGAATCTGTATTGGTATAAGCGATTAACCGGACTAACCAAGTACCGACGCATTCGTCACAAGCAAAGACGAAAGTGACAAAACAGCTCGAAGGCTCTAGCCAAAGTCTTTTCAGCCTCAATCGTCATTGAACTGTAAGGACTTGTAAATGGGTAAAATCTCTAGACGACAATTCGTTTCTACGTCAGCTTTTACTGCTGGCGGCTTTGTACTAGGATACGCAACCAAGAGCCTTATCCTATCACAAATCCTGCCACCACCCGAACCTGCGGTAAACACGCCCGACGATGCCTTGAACAATCTGATGGCTGGAAACGCACGTTACATGCAGGGTTCACCAATTCACCCGAATCAATCAGCGGAACGACAGGCAGAAGTTGCTCAGGGCCAACAACCGTGGGCAGCGATTCTTGGATGCATAGACTCTCGGGTGCCCCCCGGAAATTGTCTTCGATCAGGGATTAGGGGACCTCTTCGTGGCGCGGACAGCAGGCCAAGTTATCGATAACGTCGTCCTAGGCAGCCTCGAATTCGCCGTCGAGGAAGGCGTGAAGCTAATAATGGTACTGGGCCATCAAAGCTGCGGAGCCGTAAAAGCAACTATCCAGACACTTCAAACCAACGGCCACGCAGAAGGCCAAATCGCAACGCTAGTTGAAGCCATCAAACCAGCAGTAATCGAAGCAGAGTCGCAACCAGGTGACCTCTTGGATAACTCGGTGAGGGCAAACGTAACATTGGAAGTCGAATACCTGAAATCATCAAGTCAAATAATCCTTGACGCCCTAGATCAAGGCACAATCGGATTGGTTGGCGCCCGGTACGATCTTGGGACTGGGACGGTAAGCGTAATATCTTAGCGTAAATCCGAACATTCGGAATAACTCAGCCCGTTATTGAAATCAAAAAGGGAAAATCGGGACGCACAGACATTAGACCAGGTAGACCTATGCTACCACTTCCTCTTGTCTAATGTTCTTGTCGTGCTCAGTACCCAACTTCATCTTAACCTTGCGTTTCTTCGCCATCTCAACTCACCTCCATCAAAAGCCTAACGAAAGCATATGAAGCCTATGCAAGTATTTAACAGGGCTTGGAGAAAACGTCTACAACGGAGAAGATTCCGCATTTCCACTTAGTCCACCAAGACCACTCCCGTTCAGATATGGAGGCTAAGCGGAGTTTCTAGCCATGTAGCGATCCGCAATTACTCGCGCTCTTTCATATGCGCCAATCCAGTCTCCTGGGCTATTGGCGCAACCCATTCCAATGAGCTTTCCCTTCAAATCACTTCTCGAAACGGGATTTGTCTCAAAGGCGAGAACCGCATAGCAACGGTTGGGCCGCGCAGTGAAAATGTCAATCATAACATACTTACTCGTCGCTCGTTTTTTCCAAAGGAAAGGTTTCCCATTAATCGCCCTGTCTACAACGCGCCATGCCCTTGTCAAAATTCGATCACGACTTATCAGCTGAATCTAGTGTAATGCTCTTCATAATGAACATGGAAAGTAACCGTCTATGTACCCGATTCTCAAGAGTTGCTGACTTGAGCCTCGCTCGATGTAGGTTGAAGTTTCACTATCCTCAGACTGATGATCTCTGTTTTTCGGCTCGAGATCATTTCGATCACTTGGTTCGTCGGATATGTGTCAATTTGAATATGTGCCACCGCTGCGTTGGCACCCTCGAATATTACGTTGTGAACCTCGTGCACACTGATTCTTGACTCTCTTAGATCGGTCAGAATCCTGGTAAGGACGCCAATTCTATCATAATGCCGAATTATTAGTTCGTATAGCGCTGAAGTCTCCTGTGCGAAGTTCACGCAGTTCTCAACACCTCCAGTCCTTAGATAGTGTTCGATTATTCGAACCGTTTCGTCCGCTGTTGCCCTTTGTGCTTGTTTAGTTGAGGCCCCAACGTGGTGGGTCCCCACCCAGTTTGGTACGCCCGCCAACACGTCCACAAAATCACCCTGTCCTTGCTCAGGCTCTCTCTCGTAGACATCAAGGCCAGCACGGATTCGGCCATTTTTGAGAGCCTCAGCCAATGCAACGTTGTCAATGACGGCGCCGCGAGCCGTATTGATAATTATCGTTCCTTGCTTCATTCGCGCAATTCGTTCAGCTGAAATCAGATGCTTCGTTTCAGCCGTCAGTGCGACGTGCAGAGAGATGATATCACATTTTTCTATAAGTTCATCAAGCGACGATGCTCGGGAGACGCCGAGTTTTGCAGCTCTTCGGTCCGTGAGACTTCGAGACCATGCGACCACTCGCATGTCGAACGCCTTCGCACGTTTAATGACTTCCCGTCCGATGGAACCTACTCCTATCACGCCGAAGACCCTTCCCTTGAGACCTTCCGCATGTTGAAAAGCGGACTTGTTCCACTTTCGTTCCTCTAATGCTGCGTTCTGTTCCGGGATTCTTCGATCAACTGCAAGCAATAGACCAAAGGTGAGTTCAGCCACAGCGGCCGCGTTCTTGTCAGGACAACTTGTCACGTAAACGCCCTTCGCCGACGCTGCGGCCATATCGATATTCTCTGTTCCCGCTCCAGCCCTCACAATAAGTTCCAGATCTTCCCCCGCCTCAATCGCTTGCGCCCGAACTTTCGTCCCTCTCACAACCAAAACTTTGGCACCCCTTATTCGATCTACCAACGACATATCCGTCAAATCGGGGTCGTATTCAACCTCGCCCACAATCTTGCGCAAGGTATCTACGTGAGAGGGTGGAAGAGTATCTGCGATTAAGAGCTTCAAACCGTAGCCTCAGAAGGGTTTCCGTTCCTTAGTTACTTAGTTTTTGTGACTGGCCTAGGATGGTACGTAGCGCTTTCGTGTCAATCGGTTGGGGTTCTCCAAAAATCAAGTAGATATTCGAACGTCGTTCCCATGGTTATGTAGTTGGATGGCCAACCGAATATTCCGACTTTGTTCACTATGTTCGTTCGGTCCCATATGATCGTATTACGTAACTGGTAGCCTGCTTCGATAAGGGATTGATAGATGTTAATGTGAATGGGGATTCTCTTTCCGTACCTTTCGCTTTTCCACCACATATCTGGAACGTTGATAACTGCATGACCGCGCGGCTTGAGGAGAGGAAGTAACCTCGCATAGACCGTCTTCATCTCTTCCGAATAACGTTCGACTTCAAGCGTTCCTAGGTCTTTTGGATCTTGACTGTACTGCTCAACTCTTAGAAACTGCTTGTTTCGTCTGAGATCGCCGCGTCTGCTCTTGTTGAGCCGAACTCGGTTTAACAGGTTTGCGTAGGGCGGCGAGGTAAAGATCAGGCTGAGAGATTCGGGTTCCAAATACTCTGAAATGGTTCGAGCGTCGTCACAGATCACAACCTGTTTCGTTCTGCTGGCGAGCTTGCTCTTTGAGAGACGTTGTTTGGCGACGTGACAATAAGTGGCGTTTATGTCGAAACCGACACCGTTTCTTTCAAGATCATTGCAAGCAATGAGAGTGGTTCCGATCCCGTTGAATGGGTCGAGAACCAGTTCCCCGCGATGCGTAAACAGCTCAACGACCTTCCGAGCTAGGGTAATTGGCATTACAGCCGGATGGATTTCTTTGTCGCGGACATCCCGTCCTTCGTAGAAAACCTTCCACACACCTATCTGAGCCTTAACCCATTCCTTCGCAGTCATACAGTTGAGATGATTCTCAGGGCAGTTGCACAGCCTTCGACCTGAAACTTCAACCCTCTTCGCAACCTGCACAGAACAAACCTAGCTGCATGAGCTGAATGCCTTGCTATTAATCTGGAGAGAGCCAGGAATTTCGCGTAACGCAAAGGCTGAAGGGTAGGTCCACATGCTTCCTAAGTTAGTGAGAGAGACGAGCCAAGGACATACGGGCCGCTCGTGAGACGGCTACACGAGCTGGCAACTAGAACACATAGGCTAGTTCGAGGCAGGTTTTCACATGTCTGCTGAATCAGTTGACAATTGCGCTGAAATGAGGACCAATTGGTCCACAGGCGCGTGGATTCCCTTTCAGGGTGAGAAACAGAGGATCGCTAGAACTCGTCTATTCCACAACTGGCCAAGACTTGCCTTAATTGCGTTTCTAATATCGTGGTGTCGAGGGGTCTATCTCGACTGCCCACTGATCGATTCCTCCTATGAGGCTCTTTACTTTCTTGAATCCACGTTGACGTAGGAGGTTTGACCGCCCATGCACTCCGCTCTCCAACGTGGCAGTAGAAAACGTACTCGCTCTCGGGATCAAGCTCGTTGGCACGAGCCCAAATTTGACCTATAGGAATTAACGTGCTGCCTTCTATGTGGCAGAAATCGTATTCGTATTGTTCTCTAACGTCGACTAGGTGGACTTGGGTTCCGCTGTCGATTAGGCGCTTAAGTTCCTTAACTGTGATTTCCATCCCCTCTTCCATTCATGTTGCCCTCGATTTTATGGATCCATGCTGGTGTCGGATGCTTGGTGTTGCGTCGTTGGCTGACTCTAGTCTTCTATTGTGACCTCGTATAGAATATCTCTCGCGTTTATCTTCTCCCAAGGCCGTTTGTAGAGCATTCGAATCAGCGTTATTCCCTTCTCGAGAGGTATGAAGGTGAAGGACTCTGTTCCACCACCTCCTGTACTTTCTGAGACGCGTTTGTAATTTGTGCTTGAAAGTTGAAGGAGTGACTTGTCGTAGTTGGCCTCCCACCTATGTCCCGTGGTTCGATTAGACGGTAATTCAATCAAGAATTCGTTTCTGAGCTTCACGTTTAATTTCTGTGTTGGCACGGTCATTCTGGTTACGAGAGGTGCAATGTTTCGTTCTTGGACCTAAGCGTTTTGTAATCCTTCAAACGGCGTGTTCTTTAGCTTACTACGCGAATTGTCCAGAAGTCGCTGGCTAGATTCTGCTCGAGCAGGTATGCGTAAGGGAGAGTGAAGTATCCTTCCATGCCCCACCCGACGCCCCAAGAGTTTCTTACAATGAACCAGTTCTGTGAGTCATCGTAACCAACAGCCATTACAGCATGTCCACCAATGGATTTCTCCGCGGGTGCTGGCATCGGAGCATGGCCGGTCTGGGCTACTTGTGGGCTTTCGAAGCTTTCGTACACAGAAAAGCCGAAGACAAACGGGTAGCAGGAAGCTAAGCATCCCTTTAGTTGGTTAAGAATCTGCGAAAGCCTCTGATATTGTACTGCCTTGAACTTCAAAGCTTGCTGGTAGCATTGTTGAGGAGGTTTAACTGCGAATTTTGTGATATCATATGGCCATAGGGTTTCGGGGCAGTCCCCTTGTTGCGCAACACTTTTGATTCCGTCTCGGATTTGACCGCCTGAATCCTCATTTACCGTTCCTTCCATTGCCCGCTCGTTATAGTAGATGAAAAGTCGTGATGGCATGAAGACATTCGCTTGTTTCTCTTTCATCTGGTCGAATTCCAACGCGGCCGCGATGGCATTGGCGGTACAACTCCCAAGTTGTTCCTGGTCGTACACGCTAGGACATTGCGGTCGCAGGTCAGCATTAGGTGGGAGCTTTAGCAGAAAGTCAGGAGGTGCGGCATAGAGATGATCTCTTTGGTCTGGAAGATCACGAACCCAACCATATCGTGCTATTTTACGCGGCATTTTTCCACCTTCCTATACAGCTAATGGTAATCTAGCGCTCTTTGTCACCGCGTGTTGTTTGATTGGGGGTTGGTCGTGCACCCCAGCCAACGTGACTAGGCGCTCCCTTGCCAGAGAAAGCAATAGTGGCGCTATTTAGATAGTGCCTCGATAAGTTGTTGTTTATAAAACGCTAAGTTTGACCCTAATCAATTTGGAAACTGTTCGACACCGAGATTAGAGAGACCACAAGCAATGAAGACGTTGAGTGCCTCTGTGTGGGCAGCTACGCGAGATGCGAGTGAATGAATTTCTACGCTACTCTAACCACGAATTGTAACCAGAGGTGCAAGTATTGCTATGAGAAGTCCTACGACGATTTTGGAAGCGATTTCCACGGTCTAGAAATCGACTATTCAGTTCCTTCCTCCGTGAACTACGACATTGGCTTGTTGCGGCGGTTCATCGAGCAGGACAGTGACCCTGTTCTGATTTTCTATGGTGGCGAGCCTCTCATCAAACTTGGCAGATTGAAGGAGACCATGGATGCAATTCCAAACGCCCACTTCGTCGTTCAAACCAATGGTCTACTATTGGACAGGTTAGAGTCAGAATATCTAAATCGGTTTGACTCGATTTTCGTGTCACTCGATGGCGACGAAACAACCACCGACCATAACCGTGGTAAAGGAACGTACAGAAAAGTGGCCAGTAACCTGAAGGCAATTCGAGAGCGTGGTTTCACAGGTGAGATTGTTGCGAGAATGACAGTTACCGAGGAGACTGAGATCGACAGACAAGTTTTGTGGCTGATTGATCAGAATGATTTGCCGATTTCGTCTGTCCATTGGCAGTTGGACGCATTGTTCTGGCAAAACGATTATCCGAAACGCCGATTCTCTGAGTGGGCTGCACACAACTACAACCCAGGGATTAGGAGGCTGATCCGTGCGTGGGTTGATCAAATGAAGCTCTCCAGAGAGGTCTGGCGTTTGTATCCGTTCGTAGGTGTTATGCAGTCGATGCTTAGCGGGGAATCAAGCCATCTGAGATGTGGTTCTGGTTGGTGTGTGTTCAATATTCAAACTGATGGAAACATTACCCCGTGCCCAGTCATGGCGGGCATGAAGGACTTCTACCTAGGCAACATTCGCGACGCTTCGATCAGGAGACTGAAGGATACTGTATTCGTGTCCGAGCCATGCACGTCATGCGAAGTCTTTGCGGTTTGTGGGGGGCGTTGTCTCTACGCGAATGTTACGAAACTTTGGGGAACGGATGGATTCAAGGAAGTCTGCAGCACAGTCATGAACATGGTAGTAGCGCTCAGTGACGTGCTACCAGAAATCAAATCACTAATAGAGAGCGGCAGAATTCACCAAAAGGACTTTGAGTATCCAAAATACAACGGTGCCGAAATAATCCCTTGAAAAGCCTAATTCATTGTTAATCGTGGTAGGCTTGCCCTTCGACGCATCAGTTTTGTCGCAATCGCATATTTGTGATTGGAATATTGGCTTGGGCCGCTCATCGAGCTCAGCCTCGTGGGACTTCCAATATCGTAGGTACTCGCGGTTGCCGTTCGTATCCTAGCAGCAGCCTGGCTTAAGTAAAAGTTGAGGGCTTCGCAGATTCCCAATTGTCCGCCGGTTGCTGTGTGAGCTGATCCTAACCGGACTGACTTAACATGCGACGCTTCTTGTTTCTGATTCGGTGAAGATATTTCCAGGGCACATGATCATGTTAGGATCCAATGCGATCTTGGTTCTCAGCATTTGACTTATGGCCTCTTCATCGTACTGGATACTTAGTAGTTTTTTCTTCAGCTTGCCAATGCCGTGCTCTGCGGAAACTGCTCCTCCCATTGCTACAGCTTCTCGCGCTAGTTCCTCGGCCAATTTTTCGGCTTTGGGTAACTCCTCTGTGTTGCGTGGTATAATGTTCACGTGGAGGTGATTCTCGGCTATGTGTCCGAACATGTAATGCTCAAGGCCAGACGCGTTCAGCCTTTCTGTGTATTGTCTCACGAGAAAATCGAGTTTGTTGTCTGGTACCGCAGTATCGGTGCTTATCTTATGCATGCCCGGTATGTTGCTTTTTCTCCGTGCGACGATCTTATTGATACTCTCAGGAATCGCGTGTCTGAGCGTTTTCAGGGATTTTCGGTCGCGTTCTTCCAAGCCACTTACAGCGGTTTCCAGCGATGAACCAAAATTCTCTAATGGAGCCTGCAAGAGGCGAATTGCTTCGGTTGGATCCTCATACGCGAATTCAGAAAGGATCGCCGTCCCAGTCTTGTCCGTTGGTAACCTTATGCCGCCTGGCAATTGGTTGTCTTCAACGAGATTACGAAGCAAACCTAGTGAGTTGGAGTCCATATACTCCATGGAGTGGAGTGTCAAAGGTTCCCGCGTGAATCGTAAAGAACGAACATGTTGCACAAAGCCAACCGCTGCATCTTGTGAGGGAAAGAAAGCTAGGAACATAGCAACATTAGCTGGAGTAACCGTCAGAGCAACTTCAACCTCAGTAACTACTCCCAGAGTTCCCTCTGAGCCTATGAAGAGGTCGATCAGGTCCATTTTCTTCCGCGTGAAGTATCCTGTGGCGCACTTTACGTTGGGTCGAGTATAGGTAGGCAAAGGAACTCGCTTCGTTGAACCGTCAAGGTGCCTCATTTCGACGGTCAGCGTCGAGTCAACTTGATTCTGGCCTCGGCGGAGTGCAAGAACATCTCCGGTTGCAAGGACGACTCGAATTGCACGGACATGAGCCCGGGTACGACCGTAGAAGTACGTCCTAGCTCCGGAAGCGTCCGTAGCCACCGTTCCCCCCAACGACGCGGACTCCTCGGTTGGATCAGGAGCGTAGAAGTATGTCGCACGTTCCCTTAGGAATCTCGGCAGATCTTTCCATTCAGAGTCGGCTGGATTTGCTGCGTCATTCCCAAAGTTCTTTCGGACCAGTTGATCCTGTAGTTCGCTAAGTCGAACACCTGGCTGGCAGAGCAGAGTCCATTCTTGTGCTGATTCGTTCCATCTGATCCCTAAGATTCTGTTCATCTTCTCTAATGACATGATGGCTCCTCCGATTGGTACGGCACCACCTACGATTCCGGTTCTAGCTCCAGAGATAGTAACCGGAACCTTGTTTGCGTTCAGTTCCTTCAGGAACAGGGAAACCTGGGCTTCAGTCAAAGGGAAAAAAACGGTAGTGGCGGATCCGGGACCAAAAGATGATTCATCATGAAGGTATGATTCAAACCTCGAACGAATCACGGATTCCGATCCGACCCTTAAGACCTCCATGCTCGACGCGCTTGACTTAGGCTCGACAGCCGTTATTTCAATCATGATGAACAGGAAACCGTCTTACCGCGATCTATTTGAATTCAACGAGGGCTCCTGAACTTGTCGGCGGTTGCTGTACTCCTTGAGTCGTGCTAATGAAAAAAATAGGTGATGGGAAGGAAAGGGTTTGGTTTCAGGGTGGTTTCTTTAGGTCACGGTAGCGATGAAACTTAGGGGTACGCCTGTAGGTCTTTTGTTTGCGGGGGATGATTGTTGGGTTGTTGGCGTTGCTGGGTTTGGATTGTAGCCGCTGACTCCGTTGAGTGAGGCGATTACGGTGCCGTTGTACATGGCTGCGAGTCCTCCCAATGCCCATCTGTAGGTGTGGCCGTTAGAACCTGTTAAGTTTCCACCCATCAGTATTCGATCTAGTTTACCGATTCCACCCTTGCCGCTAGTTATGGTTAAGGTGGTTCCGTTTTCGATGATTGAACCACTTGTAATAGTCCAGATTATGCCGCCGTTTGCAGTGTCGTTTGTCACTTGAACGGTTAATGTTAGTGACGCGTTGAAAGACGGTGGGCCTGTCTGATTCCAATTTCGCGTTCGGCTTTGGTTATTTTGTGCTCAGCTGTGGTTTTGATTTCCTTTAGTCCAGTTACCTTGGTTATGTTGTCCCCCAGTCCAGTTACCATTCCCTTTAGTCCAGTTACCATTCATGCCACCCATGCCTGGGTTGAAGAACGGCATTCCTCCTCCGAGACCGGACACTGACGTGACGGTTACTGTCGAACCGATAGGGAATTGCGTTTGCGGATTGAAGGAACCGCTAGTGCTCTGTGCCGATGTCAGTGGTGTAGCTGCTAGAAGCCCTGCTAAAGCTAAGAGCAGTATAATTCCTGTCGTGGTAGACTTCATTTTCTGCATCAATTTCACCAATTAAAACTACGACACGTAGTTGTGTGACATATAATTAGAATGGATGATTCATTCACAATCAAGCCTCACAAACTACGCGTATTACAAATCAGGTTTTGGAAAGTCTAACCCGAAAATGAGTGAGATCTTGTCAGTAAGCGACTACAAACCGATCATTCTGACCCCAATTTATCAGTACGCATAAGCCTGGGCTCGAGGTTGAGGTAGGAGAACCGATAAAGCATTGATCGTTGATCACTGATGGCGTTGTTGAGCTATGATGTCTAGATTCGAGAAGGAAGGACAACGATTTGTGTGCGATAAGTGTGGTTTTGAAACGAACAGTTCAGAAATTTTTCCTCTGCACAAGAAGAATTGTCCCAAAGTTTAGTTTCCTCTGCCTACACATAAGATCACGCGCACGAAACGTTTGATAAAAAAAAACTGGGATTTCCCGTCGTTACCGGTCCTAGGATGTTCGCCTAGTATTTTCGGTGCTTCTGGTAGCAGTCTCTACAGTAGACTGGTTTACCCGTTGTTGGCACAAACGGTACTTCCGTATCTGCGCCGCAGTCGGAACATTTGACTTTCGTCATTTGCCTCGGGGCACCGTCACGTCTATTCTCATAACCCATTTCGTTTTCCACCGTCCCAATTTTCTAGTTATACGAAAGATAATACTTGACGCGATAATCGGCACGAGCTTGACGGCCCTCCCATCATCCACGCAGGTAAGATCTCCAGTATACCGCCTGCCCAATGGATAAGACTACCATAAAAACTGATTCCGTGCTCATATTTCGTGACAATTGAAGATAGAAAATCAGAGGAAACAAACGTGTCTCATTCTCAGGTTCGACATAGGATTGCTACTACGTTTTCTCAGAGGGGGATTTGGTTCTTTGACGAAGTCTCAAGGAAGCAAGAGAGGAAGGATTAAATGCGTATATGATTGCACGCCCGCAATTCGGTGGTAATCTAGCATGCAGTTCTGTCCGAAATGTAGTCTGGCGCTCATTCCAATTAAGAAGGAAAAGATGGTTGTACTAGCATGCCCTAAGTGCGGAGAAGAAACTAGACGGTCGGATCCGATAGTACAGAAATTCGGAACGGCCAAGGAATCGGTCGTGGTAATCGGTAAAGGCGAGAAAAGCCTACAGACTCTCCCGAAAATGAAAGTTATCTGCCAAAAATGTGGGCATGGAGAAGCTTTCTATTGGATGGTACAAACTCGCGGTGGCGATGAAGCCTCCACTCAGTTCTTCAAATGTACAAAATGCGGACGAACATGGCGAGAGAATTCATGAAATTACAATGATTAGAGGTATGTGAAC
>Ga0181539_1000092_pt1 | contig 95096 bp, 78 predicted proteins | sample PEATcosm2014_Bin_46_FD_119767 | JGI IMG/M metagenome (GOLD analysis project Ga0181539, IMG submission 119767) | Peatland microbial communities from MTU Mesocosm Facility, Houghton, MI, USA - PEATcosm2014_Bin23_60_metaG | ecosystem: Environmental > Terrestrial > Soil > Wetlands > Peat | place...
CGACTCGTGCCCGAGCTCGGCGAGGAGCCGGTCCGCCGGGCCCTTCAGCGCCCGCCCGGCCACGATCGGCGACACGGCGACGACGCGGTCCCGCCGGCTGGCAAGGGCGTCCCCGATCCCGGGCACGGCGAGGATCGGACCGATCGAAAGCAGCGGGTTCGACGGCGCGAGGAGGACCGCCTCGGCCCCGGCGAGCGCGGCGAGCACGCCCGGCGCCGGTTCCGCCGACTCGGCCCCGCCGTAGGCGAGCGACTCCACGACGACATCGTGGCGCAGCCGGACGAAGTACTCCTGGAAATCGACCTCCTCGCCGTCGGCGAGGAGAAGGCGCGTCCCGACGACGTCGTCGGTCATCGGCAGCAGCCGGAAACCGAGCCCCCAGGCCCTGGCGATCTCTGCCGTGACCTCGCTCAGCGTCGCGCCCGCCCCGAGACGGGCGGTGCGGTACAGGTGCGTGGCGAGGTCGAGGTCCCCGAGCCGGAACCACGTCGCCGCGCCGTAGCGCTCGAGTGCCCCCATCGCCCGGAACGAGTCTCCGACGAGCCCCCAGCCCGTCTCCGGGTTCGCCGCCCCCGCCAGCGTGTAGGTCACCGTGTCGAGGTCCGGGCTGACGTGCAGCCCGTGCAGGACGGCGTCGTCACCGGTGTTGCCGATCACGGTGATCTCGCCCGCCGGCACGACGGTGACGAGCCCGGCGAGCAGACGCGCCGCCCCCACGCCGCCGGCGAGGACCGTGATCATCGCCGGGGACGGCCGCCCACCTGGCGGGCGACAGAGGCGAGGGTGGCCGCGACGCCCTCCTCGAGTGAGGTCCACGGCACCCAGCCGAGGTGGAGCTTGGCCCGGGCCGGGTCGAGCGCGTTCGCCCGCAGGTCGCCGGGACGAGCCGGCCCGCGGGCCGGTGCCAGCTCCGACCCCGCCTGCGACGCCATCGTCGCGTAGAGCTGCACGATGGAGGTCTGGACCCCCGTGCCGACGTTGAGAACCAGCCCACCACCACGCTCGATCGCGCGGCTGAAGGCGTCGACGACGTCGTCGACGAAGACGAAGTCGCGTGTCTGTTGGCCGTCGCCGTCGATCGTCGCCGCCCGGCCGGCGACGAGGTCGGCGGCGAAACGGGCGACGACGCCGGCCTCGCCATGGGCATCCTGGCGCGGCCCGTAGACGTTGGCGAGCGCGAGCGCGGTGAACTCCAACCCGTAGCGGTCACGGAACGCGGCGAAGTAGTCGATCGCGACCTTCTTCGAGATCCCGTAGGGCGAGATCGGCCGGAACGGATGGGTCTCGTCGATCGGGAGCTCACGCGGCTCGACCTCGCCGTACAGGGTGCCCCCGCTCGCGGCGTACACGATCTTGCGCACGTCGGCGCGCCGCGCCCCGTCAAGGACCCGGACGGACCCGACGACGTTCACCGCGGCGTCGCGACCGGGGTCGCGCACCGACGCGGCGACGCTCGGCTGGCCGGCAAGGTGGAAGACGATCTCGGGCCGCCGACGTCCGATCAGCGCGCCGACGGCGTCGTCAGTCACGTCGATCTGGTGGAATCGGAACGCGCCACCCGAGGCGCGGGCCTGCGACAGGTTGGCGAGCGAGCCGGTCGACAGGTCGTCGATGACGTCGACGGCATGACCCTCGGCGAGGAGACGGTCGACGAGGTTCGAACCGATGAACCCCGCCCCGCCGGTGACGAACGCGCGCACGAGCGGAGTCAGTCGGGGCGACGCGCGCCGATGAGCACGTCGTCGTCGTCGACGACGCATCCCGCGCCGATCACCGTCGACGCGGAGAGTTGCGCGCCTTGGCCGATCACCGCCCCGGGACCGACGATCGAATCCTCGACCACGGCCTTGCCGGCGATGTGCGCGCCCGACAAAACCACCGAGCCGCGCACCGTTGCCCCCGACGACACCCGCGCCGACGCTCCGAGAACGGCGTCCTCGACGAGCGCCCCGGATTCGACGACCGCACCCGCGGCGAGGAACGCACACCCCAGCACCTCGCCGTCGAGCATCGCACCCGGTGCGACAAACACGTTCGGCCCGCGCCGCTCGTTGTCGGGCAGGATGACGTTCGGGCGCAGGCCGCGCAGGACGTCAAGCTGTGCTTGCACGTACCTTTCCGGCGTCCCCGTATCGATCCAGTAGGCATCGGAGGCGTAGGAGTAGACCTCGCCCCGCCCGACGAAGAGCGGCAGGATCTCGCGCTCGACCGACACCGTGCGGCCGTGTGCGATCGCGGCGAGCACTCGGGGTTCGAATATGTAGCTCCCGGCGTTAATGAGATTCGACGGCGCCTCGTCCCGCGGCGGCTTCTCGACGAAGCTGAGCACCCGCCCCGTCTCGTCGAGCGCCGCGACGCCGTAGGGCGACGGGTCCTCCACGGGGGTCAGCGCGATCGTGATCGCGGCCTGGCGCGCCCGGTGCAGGCGGACGAGCTCACCGAGGTCGAGATCGGTGAGGATGTCGCCGTTGAAGACGAGAACCGGCTCGTCGAGCATCTCCGCGGTCTCCGCGGCGAAAAGCACCGCTCCCGCCGTGTCGAGCGGATGCGGTTCGACCGCGTAGCACAGCTCCACGCCGGCCCAGGTCTCCCCGGGGAAGGCTTCCAGGAACGGCTCCGGCTGGTAACCGAGTGCGAGCGCGACCCTCGTCACGCCGTGCAAGCCGAGCCACTCGACGATCCGGGCGATGATCGGGCGCTCGACGATCGGCAGCATCGGTTTCGGCATGTCGTAGGTGAGGGGACGCAGCCTCGTCCCCTCCCCACCGACGAGCACGATTCCCTGCACGTCAGCTGCTCCCTGTCGTATCCCCGATCACGACTACTTACTTCTTCGCGGGCTGCGTCGTCGTGGTGGTCGAAGTTGTGGTGGTCGACGTCGTGGTTGACGATCCCGACTTCCCGGTGAGCGCTAGCTCGAGGGTCGACCTCGTCGTGGCGGACGGCGGTGGGATCGAGTCGCCCGCCGGGATGAACGCGAGCGTGATCATCTCGCCGTTCGTGATGTGGATCTTCGTCGGGTTGGTGACGGTCTTGCCCGTGGTGGAAACCGGCGAAGCCCACACCGCGGCGACGAGCTGCCCCTTGCCCTTCTCCGGCCCGGTGCAGGTGTCGCCGTTCTTCCAGGTCCGCTGGCCCTTGCCCGGGTAGTGCAGCTCTGTCGAGGTCAGCTTGAAGCCCGAGTACTTGTCGGCGAACAGTCCGAGCGTGGCCTTCTTGCCCTCGTAGTCGGCCGCCCCGGTCGAGACGGAGCCCGGCGCGGCGTTGATCAGCCCGTCGCCGTAGGTGCGCAACCCGGTCGAGCCGAAGTTCGTGCTCGCCGGCAGTTTCGGCTCGATCGTGCCGCAGATGTCGACGGCAAGCGCAGCGTTCCAGTTGTCACCCGCCGTCGGCCCGATCGTCGTGACCGGGTGCAGCGCCTCGTTCCGGCTGAACACGATGAGAACGCACCCGGCGACGACGATGGCGAACATGAGCAAGTACCACGCCAAGGGCCGCCGGGCCCGGTAGCTCTTGCTGCCGCCGCTCGAGGCGGCGCGCGCGACGGTTCGCCCAAAGGATCCTCGTGCCATGGCGCGCCGAGCTTAGTCAAGCCCCGACGTGCGGCGACCCCGTCGGCCCGACAGCAATTGCCGCGCGCTGGCGAGACCCAGCCGCACGGCAAGCCCCGCGGCCACGGGAACGAGGAGCACCGAGCGTGCCCCGACCAACGACTTGCGCGCGAAGCGCAGGGCCGAGCGGTGGTGCGCGGCGAGCATGCGGTAGGGGTGGGCCGCCGTCGACAGCCCTTGCTGGTGGACGGCGACCGCCGAAGGCTCGTAGAGCACCCGCCACCCGGCACGCCGCAGCCGCCAGCACAGGTCGAGGTCCTCGACGTACATGAAGTAGCCCTCGTCGAAGCCGCCGACGGATTCGAACGCCTCCCGACGAACGAGGCAGCAGGCGCCCGAGACCCAGTCCGCCTCCCGGGTACCCTGCTCGGCGTCGGGGCCTGACGGCCGGCCCTCCCGGTACCTCTTCGTCCAACCGTTGTTCGGCCAGAACAACCCGACGAGGGCGTGCCCCGCTCCCACTCCGACGCTCGGGAACGATCGCGCCGACGGGTATGCCGCGCCGCTCGGCTCCCGGATCAACGGTCCGACGACGGCGACGTCGGGCTCGGCGGCGAGTCTCGTCGCGAGCGTGTCGGCGGCGTCCGGCTCGACGACGACGTCGGGGTTGACGATGAGGACGAACTCGGCAGTAAGGACCGGCACGCCCCGGTTCACGGCCTTCCCGTAACCGAGGTTCCGGTCGGCCCGTTCGATCCGCACGCCGTCCGCCGCGAGCGCCGCGAGCGACCCGTCGACCGAACCGTTGTCGACGACGACGATCTCCGGGACTCCGGCGGACCGCAGGCTCGCCACACAGGCCGCGAGCGCGGCTCCGCTGTTGTAGTTCACGACCACGGCGCCGGTGCGGCTGGCCAGACCCACCGGTCCGCTCACGACGAGGCGGGCACCGGGGTGGCCCTCAACCCGTGAGCTCCGCGACGAGCGCGCCGACCGACGCCCGCCAGTCGGGCAGCAGCGCCATCCCCGAAAGCCGCAGGGCCGCGTTGTCGAGCACGGAGTTCTGCGGGCGCGGCGCGGCCCGCGGCGGGACGAGGTCGCCCGTCGCGATCGGCTCGACCCGCGACGAGTCCCCGCCCGCCGCCTCGACCACGGCACAGGCAAAGCCGAACCACGAGGTCGTCCCCTGGTTCGTCACGTGGAACAGCCCGCTGCGCCTCTCAAGGCAGAGCGATACGAGCATGCGCGCCAGATCGTGCGCGACGGTGGGGCTCCCCCGCTGGTCGGCGACGAACCGCAAGGGGGCGTCGGAGTTCATCAGCCTGAGGACCGTCTTCACCATGTTCGAGCCGTGCCGGCCGACGAGCCACGAGGTGCGCACGACGAGCCCGTCCGGGGGGAGTTCACGCTCGCCCGCGAGTTTCGACCGCCCGTAGAGCGAGAGGGGATTCGGCTCGTCCCACTCCGTGTACGGGCGATCGAGCGTCCCGTCGAACACATAGTCCGTCGACACGTACGTCACGTGCGCGCCGACGAGACGCGCCGCCTCGACGACGTGCCGCGTCCCGAGGGCGTTCACCGACCAGGCGAGGTCGCGTTCGGTCTCGCAGGCGTCGACCGCGGTGTAGGCGGCGAGGTGGATGACGAGCGCCGGCGCGTGGCCGACGATCGAGGACATGACGGCATCACGGTCGGTGACGTCGAGTTCAGGCAGGTCAGAGGCGACGACCTCGAAGCCACGGCTCTTCGTCCGTTCCGCCGAGCGGCGTTCCAGCTCGGCGACGACCTCGGTCCCGAGCTGACCCCGGGCACCGGTGACGAGGACGCGCATCGCGGGCCCTAGCGCCTCTCCGGGGGGGTGGCGGGCGCGTCCGAGGCGAGGGGCGCCGCCTCCCAGGATCCTTCGACGACCGGGGAACGGCCGATGAGCGGCCGCCACCACTCCTCGTTCGCCCGGTACCACGCGACCGTCGCGGCGAGCCCCGAGGCGAAATCGACGGTGGCCGACCATCCGAGCTTGGCACGGATCTTCGACGAGTCGAGCAGGTACCGCCGGTCGTGACCGGGGCGGTCCGGAACGATCGTCTTCAGGGAGGCCGGCGCTCCCGCCGCGGCGAGCACGCCGTCGGCGACCTCCTCGATCGAGGCCTCGAAGCCCGAGCCGACGTTGTAGGTCTCACCGGGTTTGCCGCGCCGCAATACGGCGTCGACCGCCCGGCAGTGATCGTCGACATGCAGCCATTCGCGCCGGTTCAGCACCGAGGCGTAGAGGGGCAGCGGCTCGCCGCCGAGGGCCCGCGTCGCGAACAGCGGGATCACCTTCTCGGGGAACTGGTAGGGCCCGTAGTTGTTGCAGCAATTCGAGATCGTGACCGGCAGGCCGAAGGTCTCGCCGTAGCAGCGCACCACATGGTCCGAACCCGCCTTCGAGGCGTTGTACGGGGTCCTCGGTCGATAGGGCGATTCCTCCGTGAACGACTCGTCGCTGTCGAGGGCGAGATCCCCGTAGACCTCGCAGGTCGAGATGTGATGGAACCGTTCGACGCCGACGCGGCGGGCGGCGTCGCAGAGTGCCTGGGTGCCGAGCACGTTCGTCCGGAAGAACCGGGCCGGGTCGAGAACCGCCAGGCTGTTGTGGGATTCGGCCGCGAAATTCACGATCGTCGTGATCCGCTCGGTACGCAGCACGCCCTCGACGAGGTTCTGGTCCGCGATGTCGCCGTGCACGAAGCCGACGCCCGCCGTCTCCTCGAGCGGTTCCAGGCTCGACCGGTTCCCCGCGTAGGTCAAGGCGTCGAGGACGACCACGGAGTCCTCGGGGTGCTCCCCCACCCAGTAGCGCACGAAATTCGAGCCGATGAAGCCCGCACCGCCGGTGACGAGCAGTCGCATGGACCGCAAGGGTAGCGACCGTGCCGCCCCGACGGATTCCACGTCCCGCTGGGGCCCGTTTCGACCGGACGCGTACGACGATCACGGCCGGTTCAGCGGTCCAACCCCCAATCCCGCGCGATCCGCGTGGCGCTCAGCTCGCGCTGCCTGCGTCGGGCGGATCGTCCCTCAGGTGGATGATGTCGGCTGCGTCGAGGGCGAGCTCGACGTCGCCGAGTTCGACGACGAGCCGACCGGCGTCATCGATCTGGCGCGCGAGACCGGAGATCGACCCCCTCACCGTGTCGGCGCGCACCCGCCTGCCCAGGGTGCTGCACCGGGCGCGGTATTCATCCATCGTCGTCCGGTCGGGCGACCGGTTCGCGCCCCACCGGCGTCGCAACGACCTGAGCATCGCCTCAAACACCTCGTCGCGGGCGACAGGACGTCCCGCGAGCTCGGAAAGCCCCGTGACGCGTCCGACGGCCTCCCCTCCGAGCAGGGCGGCCACGCCCCCCGCCTCGAGGTTCATCCCGACACCGACGACGAGAGCGGAGGGCGCCTGACCGGTGCGGTCGTCGGGGGCGACGACTTCGGCGAGGACGCCCCCCACCTTGGCGTCCCCCGCCACAAGGTCGTTCGGCCACTTCAGCGTGATCAGCGCCCCGCTCGTCTGCGCCGCCGCGTCGGCCGCGGCGAGCGCGACGGCGGTCGGCACGAGGTGGAGGTCCTCCACGCCGAGGCCCGGGCGGAGGACGACCGAGCAAAGGAGCGCCTCCCCCCGCGGGGCGACCCAGGTCCGTCCGAGCCGTCCGCGTCCGGCCGTCTGCTCCTCGGCGACGACGACGAGCCCGTCGGGTGCGCCGCGGCGCGCGGCATCGGCCGCGTAACGATTCGTCGAGTCGACGGTGTCGAGCCGCACCACGTTCGTGAAATCCGGCGATCCCGAACTAGCCTGCTCGCCTGGACGGAAGCGGGGGCTGCCAACCCCTCGAGGGGACCGACGCCTCCGCACAGCTGAACGATACGCACGGAGTGGAACGCGTGTTCGACAAGGTCCTAATCGCGAACCGGGGTGAGATCGCGGTGCGCGTCGCGCGTACCTGCCGGGAGCTCGGCGTCACGACGGCAGCCGTCTACTCCGAGGCCGATCGGGACGCCCTCCACGTGCGGTTCGCCGACGAGGCCTACTCGCTGGGCCCCGGCGGGCCGGGCGAGACGTATCTCAGCATCGGAAGGCTCGTCGAGGTCCTCCGCCGTTCGGGCGCCGAGGCCGTCCACCCCGGTTACGGGTTCCTCGCGGAGAACGCGCCATTCGCCCAGGCGGTCGCCGACGCCGGCGCGACGTTCATCGGGCCCTCCCCCGTGGCCATCGAAACAATGGGTTCCAAGCTGACGGCACGGTCCGCGGCCGACCGCGTCGGGGTCGCCGGCGTGCCCGGACACAACGAAGCGGTCACTTCGTCCGCAGAGGTGCTCGCGTTCGGCGCCGAATACGGCTTCCCCGTGGCGATCAAGGCCGCCTACGGCGGCGGCGGGCGCGGCATGAAGATCGTCGCGGGGCCCGGCGACGTGGACCAGGCGCTCGCCGGGGCCCGGAGGGAGGCGGAGTCGTTTTTCGGCCGCGCCGACGTCTACCTCGAGCGCTACCTCGCGGCATCGCGTCATGTCGAGATGCAGATCGTTTCGGACCGCTTCGGCAACACGGTCTGGTTCGGCGAACGGGACTGTTCGAGCCAGCGGCGCCACCAGAAACTCGTCGAGGAGACCCCGGCGCCGGGGATCTCCGGCGAGGTGCGCACCGCGATGGGTGACGCGGCGGTCCGCGTCGCCACCGCCTGCGGCTACGAAGGTGCGGGAACCGTCGAGTTCCTCTACGAAGAGGGCAGTTTCTACTTCCTCGAGATGAACACCCGCCTCCAGGTCGAACATCCGATCACCGAGATGGTCACCGGCGTCGATCTCGTCGCGTTGCAGCTGCGCGTCGCGGCCGGCGAGCCGCTCGGCTTCTCCCAGGACGAGATCGTCCGGCGCGGCCACGCGATCGAATGCCGCATCAACGCCGAGGATCCGTCGGGCGGTCGCTTCTTCCCGAGCCCGGGACGGATCACGCGCTTTCGCTTCGCCGACGGCTTCGGCGTGCGGACCGACACCGGCTACGAGCAAGGCGACATCGTCGGCCCGGAGTTCGACAACCTCGTCGCCAAGCTCGTCGTCTGGGGAGCCGACCGCGAAGAGGCCCGCTGGCGGATGATCCGCGCCCTCGACGAGACGGTCATCGAGGGCGTCGCGACGACGATCCCGGCGCTGCGCGCCATCCTCACCCACGAGGACTTCATCGCGGCCCGGCACTCGACCCGGTTCGTCGAGGACCGGGTCGATTTCTCCTCGCTCCCGCCGGTCCCCGTCCCGGACGGCACCGCCAACGAGGAAGGCCGCGTCCTGCGGACCGTCGATGCCGAGGTCGACGGCCGCCTCTACTCGGTACGACTCTTCGTCCCCGGCCCGGGCTCGGCGCGCGCCGCGGCGACGAGGCGGCGCCACGGGCGCGGCGCGACCGCCTCGTCGGACGGGACGGTCACCGTCCCGATGCAGGGCACCGTCGCGCAGGTTCTCGTCGCCGAAGGTGACGAGGTCGCCGCCGATGACGTCCTTTGCATCCTGGAGGCAATGAAGATGGAGAATCCGATCCGGGCCTCGATCGCCGGCACGGTGCAGGAGGTCCGGGTCCACCCCGGTGACACGGTCGGCTTCGGCGACGTCGTCGCGGTGATCACGTGAGCCCGGCCGCCCGCCAGGCGTCGGCGGCCAAGGAAAGCGCCCGGGAGACGGTCACCGCTCAGTCCCCCCGTCTCGTCGAGCTCTCACACCGCATCCACGCGCACCCGGAGCTCGGCTTCGGAGAGGTCGAGGCGGCGGCGTGGTGCGCGACGGCCCTGGAAGCCGCCGGATTCGACGTGCGTCTCGGTGTCGCCGGCCTTTCCACCGCCTTCGACGCCACGGTGGGGAGCGGCCCTCTCGCCGTCGGGATCTGCTGCGAGTACGACGCGCTGCCCGACATCGGGCACGCCTGCGGCCACAACGTGATCGCCGCCGCGGGCGTCGGAGCGGGACTCGCGCTCGCCCCCCTCGCCGACGCGCTCGGCTGCACGATCCACGTCTTCGGCACCCCCGCCGAGGAGGGCGGCGGGGGCAAGATCCTCATGCTCGATGCCGGGGTGTTCGACGGGCTGTGCGCCGCGCTGATGGTCCACCCGGCCCCCGGCGAACTCGTCCAGATGCCATGCCTCGCGATCTCGCATTTCGACGTGCGTTTCATCGGCAAGGAGGCACACGCCTCGGCCTACCCCGAGCTCGGCGTGAACGCGGCCGATGCCGTCACGATCGCCCAGGTCGCCGTGGGGCTGCTGCGCCAGCACGCCAAGACCGGTGACCAGGTCCACGGGATCGTCACGAACGGCGGCGCGGCGCCGAACATCGTTCCGGGGCTGGCGGAGGCGAAGTACTACGTACGCTCCGCGACGCTCGCCGGCCTCGCCGAATGGGAGCCCCGCGTCCGACACTGCTTCGAGGCCGGAGCCCTGGCGACCGGCTGCTCGGTCGAGTTCGTCACGCGCTGCCCGTCGTACTCGGAGTTCCGGGCTGACGAGGCGATGGGGGCGCGTTACCGCGCCAACGCCGAGTCGCTCGGGCGCGTCTTCCCGCCACCGCCAGAGCACCCGCTCACGGCGTCGACCGACATGGCGAACATCTCGCTCGTCATCCCGGCGATCCACCCGACACTCGACATCGGGTCGGCACCCGCCGTCAACCACCAGCCGGAGTTCGCGGCACATTGCGTGACCCCCGCGGCCGACAAGGCCGTCCTCGACGGCGCGACGGCGATGGCGTGGACCGTGATCGACCTCGCCCTCGACGAGACCGAGCGGGAGCGGCTGCTCCGCTGCGCGCTGAAAAGGGCCTGACTCGTCGGTCCGGCACGGCTGGACGGCGGCCGCCGGGTGGGCGACGCCAGCCGCGCCGCACCTGGTCAGTTGGCGGACGACGCCGCGGCGTAGTGCTGTCGGCAGACCTGGTCGTACTCGGCGATCACGATCTGTCCAGCCGCCTCCCCGCAGGCCGGGCAGTTGGGGTCGCGGCGGAACGAGAAGCTCCGGAACTCCTCGGCGAGGGCGTCGTAGGCGAGCAGACGACCGACGAGCGGCTCGCCGATCCCGAGTAGCAACTTGATCGCCTCGACCGCCTGGATCGAGCCGATGATCCCCGGCAGCACTCCGAGGACGCCCGCCTCGGAACACGACGGCGCGAACTCCGGCGGCGGCGGCTCGGGAAACAGGCACCGGTAGCACGGTCCCATGTAGGGCTGGAAGACGGTCGCCTGGCCCTCGAAACGGAAGATCGAGCCGTGGACGACCGGGGTCCTCGTGAGGAGCGACGCGTCGTTCACGAGGTAGCGCGACGGGAAGTTGTCCGTCGCGTCGACGACGAGGTCGTAGCCCGACATGATCTCGACGACGTTGTCAGCGCCGAGCCGAACGTCGTGGGTGACGACATTGACGTCAGGGTTCAGCGCCGTCAGGGTCTTTCTCGCCGATTCGACCTTGCGCTCGCCGATCCGGTCGCTGTTGTGGAGGATCTGACGCTGGAGGTTCGACCAGTCGACGACGTCCATGTCGAGGATCCCGATCGTGCCGACCCCGGCGGCCGCGAGGTAGATCGAGGCGGGCGAGCCGAGACCGCCGGCGCCAAGGACGAGGACCTTCGAATCCAGCAGCTTCTGCTGGCCGGACGGCCCGATCTCGGGCAGGAGCAGGTGACGCTGGTAGCGGTTGCGCTGCTCGTCGCTCAGAACCCGCGGAGTCGACCAGGGATGACCTTCGTCCTTCCAGCGGTTGAACCCGCCGGCCATCGATGCCACGTCGCTGTAGCCGAGTTCGGCGAGCGTCTTGGCGGCGAAGGCCGAACGAACGCCGCCGGCGCAGTAGACGACGACCGGTTTGCTCTTGTCGGGTATGCGCCCTTCGACCTCGAGCTCGAGTGAACCCCGGGGCACGTGAACCGCTCCGGCTATCGCTCCTTGGGCGTATTCCTCCGCCTCGCGCACGTCGAGCATCACGGTGTCAGCCGCGCGCGGCTCAACCTCGGCGGGTTCGACCTCCCGGATCTGCCGTTTCACGGCGGCGAGCATCTCGTTCAGGGTTGGCAAAAGCTCTCCTCAAACTCTCCGCAAGCCGGTGGCCCCGTGCCGATCGGGACCTTCATCACAGCCTGTCGGCAATCAAAACACTACCAGCGGAGTCGACATTCCCCTTCGGCGACGGCGCCCGACAGAGGCGACCGGTAGCGTGCCCGACGTGGAGTTCTTCGACGTCGCGCTCCGCAGACGGATGACGCGTCGTTTCGATCCCCGGCCGATCCCCCGCGACGTGCTCGCCCGCATCGTCGCGATCGCGGCGAGCGCGCCCTCCGCGGGCAAGTCCGGCGGCGTCGAGCTTCTCGTTCTCGAGTCGCCCGACCGCCGCGCCCTTTTCTGGGAGCTCGCCTCGGATCGCGCCTGGCGCGAGAACGGCCCCGAGTCGGCGGGACTCCTCGCCGCTCCGGTCGTCATCGTGCCGGTCGCGGATCCCGAGGCGTACGTCGCGCGCTACGCGCGCTGTGACAAGGAATCCTCGGGACTCCACTGCCTCCCCGCCGAGGACTGGCCCGTCCCGTACTGGACCGTCGACGCGTCGTTCGCGACAATGCTCGTGCTGCTCGCCGCGGACGATGCCGGCCTCGGCGCGCTGTTCTTCCGGCTCCACGCTCCGGCACAGTCGGTGCTCACCGGGCTCGGATTGCCGGAGGCTCGCGTCGTGATCGGCGCGATCGCGCTGGGCCATCCCGCTTCCCGCCCGCCTACCAACTAGCCCGATCCCCATCCAGGTGTGCTCCGACCGCCCGTCGCGATCGCCGTGACATCCTTGTCTGGGCTGAGCGCCGGTGACAGGGTAGACGCCATGCGCGGGCCGAATCGCCCTCCGACGCTCGGCTCACGCCGACGGGTCGTCACGACAAGGCGGAGCGCGTGATCGGGTTCCTCGGCTCCGCCCCGCTCGCGCCCGGATACGCGAGCGAGCCGTTCTGGTGGGACGGGGTCGAATTCCCCACCACGACAACCGACCGCCCGCCCGGCGACGCGGACATCGTCGTCGTCGGCGCCGGTTACACGGGTCTGGCGGTCGCCTACGAAGCCGCGCGGCGCGGGCGTGCCGTCGTCGTGCTCGACCGCGACAACCCGGCGCGGGGCGCGAGCAGTCGCAACGGCGGCATGGTCCTGCCAGGACTGAAGTCCGACCTCGCCACGACCCTCGCCGCCGAGAACGGTCGGGCACTCTGGGAAGAGACGGTTGCGGCTCTCGAGGGCCTCGGTGAGCTCATCGACGAACACGGCATCGACTGCAACTGGACGCGATCGGGACATGTCGAACTCGCCCACCATCCGCGGGCCGCACGGCGATTCGCGGTGGTCGCGCGCTCGTTCACCTCGGTCGGCGAAGACGCCCGGTTCCTCGAGAAAGACGAGCTTCCGGCCGAGATCGGCTCCGATCGATTCTGTGGCGCGCTCGTCGTCGAACGGAGTGCGTCCATCCATCCGGGAAAGTGGGCAGCCGCGCTTCTCTCGCTGGCGATGAGCGCCGGCGCCTGTGTGATCGGCCACTGCGGCGTGCGGCACGTCGAACGGGCTGCGGCAGGGTTCCGCGTCGACACCGAACGCGGGCCTGTCCACGCCCGCGAGGTCGTCCTCGCGACGAACGCCAGGACGGACGCCTCGCTCTCACGCTGGCTCGCCCGCAGGATCCTCCCGGTCGGGAGCTACATCATCGCCACCGAACCGCTCGACCCCGGTGTCGCTGCCGCCGTGAGCCCGCGCAGGAGAATGTTCTTCGACTCGCGCAACTTCCTCTGCTACTGGCGGCTCTCACCGGACGGCCGGCGCATGCTCTTCGGCGGCCGGACGTCGTTCGCCCCCACGACCGTCGAGCGGGCGCGTGACCGTCTCTACGCTGTCATGACCCGGGTGCACCCGCAGCTCGCCGGGGTCGCGGTCGAACGCGCCTGGGGCGGCGAGGTCGCCATGACCTTCGACCAGCTACCCCACCTCGGCCGGCACCCGGCGACCGGCGTCGTCTACGCCATGGGCTACTGCGGATCGGGGGTCGCGCTCTCGACGCACTTCGGACGCCTCGTCGCCCGGTACCTGTCCGGCGAAGGCGGACTCGGGCCGTTCGCCGAGCGAGATTGGCCCGCGGTGCCGCTCCCGGCGCGGATTCCCGGGCTGCTCCCCGTCGCCGGGCTGTGGTATCAGGCGCGCGACGTTCTCGGGCTCTGACGAGTTTCGGTCCTCGGCGCGGTCCGCACGTCACGACCACGCCGGGGCGGGCCGCAGCTTTCGCGGCACCGCCCCTCGCGGTTCTTGCGCCTGAGCGCGCGCGGGCCTACGGGTTGACCGCCGCGCAGAATTCCGCGAAGACCTCGACGAACCGGTCGATATGGCTCTCGTCGTGCCGCACCGAGATCGTCCACTGCTCTTCGTTCCCCGGCGTCATGAAGATGCCGCGGTTGACGAGCCAGGCCCAGGACGCGTTGAAAAGATCGACGTTCGTCTCGAGGAAGCTCCGGTAGTCGACGAGCGGCTCGGGCCGGTACGAGACGCAGCCTTTGCAACCGAGGTCGACGACGTGGGCCGGGATCGCGTGCTCGTCGATCGCCTTGCGGCAACCCTCGGCGAGGCGGGCCCCCATCTTCTTGAAGTGCTCGTAGGCCTCCGGGGTCAGCACCTCGGTAAGGGCCGCCAGCCCTGCGGCGACGACCAACGGGTTCCCGTTGAACGTCCCTTGCTGGGCGATCCCGGACGCGATCTCGTCCATGAGATCGGCGCGCCCGCCGAAGGCACCCGCCGGCGTGCCGCCGAACACCGACTTCGCGAAGCACGACAGGTCCGGCTGCACTCCGAACATCTCGGTTGCGCCGCCGGCGGCGATGGTGGCACCGCACTTCACCTCGTCGAAGATGAGGACGATCCCGTACCGCGTGCACAGCTCCCGCAATCCCTCGAGATAGCCGGGACGCGGAAGCACGATCCCGATGTTCATCATCACGGGCTCGATGATGAGACAGGCGATCTCCGAACCCCGCGCGGCGAAGAGCCTCTCGACCGCGGCGAGATCGTTGTAGGGGACGGCGAGCGTCCACCTGCCCATCTCGGCCGGGATCCCCCGCGAGGCGGGGGGCTCGGTCACCTGGTGCTCGCTCGCCTCGAGCAGCATGAGGCTCGGCGTCACCGAGAACATGACCGAGTCGTGGTGGCCGTGGTAGGAGCCTTCGATCTTGCAGATCGTGTCGCGCCCGGTCGCGCCGCGCGCGACACGGATCGCGTCCATCGTCGCCTCGGTGCCCGAGTTCACGAACCGGACCCGCTCCATCCGGAACCGGCGGCAAAGCTCCTCGGCGAGCCGCACCGTGAGCTCCGTCGTCACAGCGAAGTGGGTGCCCGAGTGGGCAGCCCGCTCGATCGCCGCGGCGACCGCCGGGTGGGCGTGGCCGACCGCCATCGCCCCGAACCCGTTGTGGTAATCGATGTAGCGGTGGCCATCGACGTCGACGACCTCTGCGCCGTCACCCGAGGCGAGGTAGATCGGGTACGGATCGGCCGCCTGGAACGACGACGCCACGCCAAGGGGCATCGTCTTGCAGGCTCGCTCGAAAAGCGCCCGTGACCGCGGCGTCGAGTCGACGAGCTTGGCGAGCTCGGACTGGAACAGGTTCACCGCCCTCGCGGTCAGCTCGTCGGATCCTGCCATGACTGATCCGCTGTTTTCCCTGGTCGTACCCATCGTCTCACGTCCATCCGGCATATCGTCCGTGCGAACCCCACAGGCCCGCGCCCTGGTGCGACAACGCACCATTTGTGCACAATTCTCCCATCCGGGCAGAGGCGGGGCAAAGGGCCGGCGCCCGGCGCCGACCCGCCGGCCACCCACGTCGCCACCCCGGCTCACCGGGGCTAACGTCACCGCAACGAATTCGGCCCGAGGGGGTTGCCGATGGCGACGACGGCGAGCCTGGTCGGGGTGTCGGCTCCGGCCGCCGACCATGCCCCCACGAAGGGCCTGAAGACCGGCGCGCTCGGCCTCGTGTCGAGCATCGTGATCGGCGTCGCCTCGACGGCACCCGCCTACAGCCTCGCGGCGTCCCTCGGTCTCGTCACCGCCGCGGTCGGGTTGCTCGCTCCCTCGGTGATGCTGCTCGCCTTCATCCCGATGCTCTTCATCGCCGCGGCGTACTTCTACCTCAACCGGGTGGACCCGGACTGCGGCACCACGTTCACCTGGGTCACCCGGGCCATCGGCCCGAAGACCGGCTGGATGGCCGGCTGGGGGATCCTCATCACCGACCTCGTCGTCATGCCGAGCCTCGCCCAGATCGCCGGCCAGTACACGTTCCTGCTGTTCGGCGCCAACGGCGCCGCCAACAACCGCTTCTGGGTGGGTTTCTTGGGTGTGATCTGGATCATCGTCATGACGGCGATCTGCGTGATCGGGATCGAGCTCTCCGCCCGGACCCAGGTCGGCCTGCTCGGCGCCGAGATCGTCATCCTCGCGATCTTCGCCGCTGTCGCCCTCGCCAAGGTCTACGGCTCGCATATCGCACACAGCCTCCGCCCGACCCTCGGATGGCTCAACCCCCTCCACATCTCCTCGACCGGCGCCCTGGCCGGCGCGATTCTCACCGCCGTCTTCATCTACTGGGGATGGGACACCGCGGTCACGGTGAACGAGGAGGCCAAGGACACCAAGCGCACGCCCGGTGTCGCCGCCGTGCTCTCCACGCTCGTGCTCCTCGGGATCTACGTCATCGTGTCGATCGCCGCGCAGGCGTTCCACGGCGCGGGATTCCTCACGGCCAACAGCAACGACGTGCTGAACGCGCTGAGCCACGACGTCTTCGGTAGCGGCTGGGACAAGTTCCTCGTGCTCGCCGTGCTCACCTCGGCGTCGGCGTCGACCCAGACGACCATCCTGCCGGCGGCACGGTCCGCGCTCTCGATGTCGGTCCACAAAGCGATTCCGCGGCGTTTCGGAACGATCCACCCGCGCTTCCTCACCCCGGCCTACGCGACCTCCTGGTTCGGCGTGCTCTCGATCGTCTGGTTCGTGGGGCTCTCCATCCTCAGCAACGAGGTCCTCCTCGATTCCATCCTCGCCCTGGGGTTCGGCATCGCCTTCTACTACGCCATGACCGGCTACGCCTGTGTCATCTACTACCGGCGCCTGCTGATGAAGAGCTTGAAGAACCTCGTGTTCGTCGGCCTCGCGCCGCTCGTCGGGGCGCTCATCCTCACGTGGGCCTTCCTCGACTCGATCTTCGTCTACTCCAACCCGGCGAACGCCGCGGGCGACCAGGTCTGGTTCCACTTCGTCAAGTTCAACGTCCACATCGTCGGCATCCACTTCTACGCCGACGGACTCGGGCCACCCCTCATCATCGGGCTCGGACTGCTCATCATCGGGCTTCCGCTTATGTTGGCGTGGATGATCCGCCATCGCGAGTTCTTCCGCCACACCGCCGAGCGCGCCGAATCGCTGCACGACGCGGCGCCCCCCCTCACACCGGGCGCCCCCGTGGTGACGGACTGATGGCGGGCGACATCGTCCTCGGCTTCGACGGCTCGGCCGGTGCCAAATCGGCGCTCGAGGTCGCCGTCACCCTCGCCCGCGCCTTCGACGTGACGCTCGCGATCGTCTTCGGCTACGAACCGAACCCGATGGGCGGAGAAACCTCCGACTACCAGTACCAGCTGAAACTCCTCGGCGAAGGTTTCGTGAACGCCGCCGCTGCCGAGGCCCGACTCGTCGACCCCGCCCTTGACGTCGAACCGCTCGTCGTCGGATTGCGCCCGGTCGACGCCCTCATCGAGACGGCCGCCGAACGCGAGGCCCGCCTCATCGTCGTCGGCTCGCACGGGGAGCTCCCGCTCGTCGGGACGATCCTCGGCTCGGTGCCCCACAAGCTCCTCCACCACGCGAGGATCCCCGTCCTCGTCGTCCCGCGTCCCGACTGAGCCCGCGACCTCGCCCGACCCTTCCGGCGGGCGGTCGGCCCGGTAGGTGACCGGGTAGCACCGGCCCGCAAAATCGGCTCAACGATCCCCACATCCGGCGGCGACCGGGTGCCGAGGCCGGAGGTGGTGAGGTGACGGACGTCCCCGAGACGATCGCGTTCGGTCGGCGGATCCGCGTCACGCGCTGGGTCGACGCGGCGGGCGAGGGCAGCGGCCACGACGCGCGCTCCGAGTACGTGGAGCGGTACTGGCTCCCGATCCTCGGACCCTCGACGACGTGCCTGCTCCGTCACCTCGCCGAGCGCCTCGCGCGCTCGCCCTCGGGTTGCATGCTCGACGTCGCCGAAACCGCCCGTTCGCTCGGACTCGGTGAGCGGGCGGGACGTCACGCGCCTTTCATGCGCACAATCGCCCGCGCGATTGACTTCTCAATGATCCGGGTCGACCCGCCCGACGGCCTCGCCGCCCGGGTCCGGCTGCCGACGCTCTCGGCGCGCCACCTCGCGCGGCTTCCCGCGTCGTTGCGCGCCGCGCACACGCTCGCCGCCAACGTGGCGGCGGAGCCGGACCCGGCAAACCGCCTGCGTAACCAGGGTCGGCAGCTCGCGCTGAGCCTGGCGTCGATCGGCGCGGCCCGTGACGAGATCGAGCACCAGCTGCTCTCGTGGCGCTTCGACCCCCCGCTCGCCCGGACGTGCGCCTCTTGGGCGGCGAACGAGGCGGCGCGCACCCACGTCGGATCGTGCCCGGCGGGCGAACTTCGCTAGCGTCAAATCATGCCGCGGAACACGGGATCGCCGAGACGCGCCCGGGTCGCGCTCGCGACGTGTTCCCAATTCCCCGATCTCGCCGAGGACGGGCCTGCGATGCTCGACGCTCTCGCAGGGCGCGGCCTCGAGGCGACGCCACAGATCTGGGACGAGCCCGAGACCGACTGGGACCGCTTCGATCTCGTCGTCGTCCGCGCGACTTGGGACTACACCGAAAGGCGCGCCGAGTTCCTCGACTGGGCGCGGCGCGTCCCCCGCCTCGCCAACCCTTACGGGGTCATCGAGTGGAACTCCGACAAGACCTACTTACGGGATCTCTGTGCGGCGGGGATCCCGACCGTCCCGACGCAGTGGTGCGAACCGGGCTCGCCGGTCGTCCTGCCCGCGACGGAGATCGTCGTCAAACCCTCGGTCGGCGCGGGGGCGCGGGGCGCGGGGCGCTACGGACCAGAGGACCGGGAGGCCGCCGCCGCCCACGTCGAACGGCTGGGCGCGGCCGGATTCACCGTGATGGTGCAGCCGTACCTCGCGGCGATCGAGTCCGCCGGCGAACGCGGGCTCGTCTACCTCGGCGGCCGTTTCAGCCACTCGATCCACAAGCCCACGCTGCTCGCGAACCGCGGGGCCTACGTCGAAGGCACGCTCACCTGGGAGCTCGTGAGCGCGACGACGCCGACCGCGGCCGAGCGCGCCCTCGCCGAGGACGTCCTCGCCGCGACCCCCGCCGGACGGGAGAATCTGCTCTACGCCCGCGTCGACCTCGTCCCCGGCGGCGACGGCACGCCGCTGCTCATCGAGCTCGAGGTGACCGAGCCGTGCCTCTACCTCGGCCGCGGTCCGGGAAGCCCCGAGGCGTTCGCCGACGCCGTCGAGGGCTGGCTCGCGCGGCACTGACGCGCGCGGGCCCGCCCCACCTGCGGCCGGGACTCTCTCGCCCGGTAGCCTGGGTGGACCGTGGCCGGATACCTCGACCTGCTCGCCGAACGCGTCACCATCTTCGACGGCGCGACAGGAACGAACCTGCAACTGCGCGGGCTCGGACCGGACGACTTCGGCGGGCCGGCGCTCGAAGGCTGCAACGAGTTGCTCGTCGCGACGCGCCCCGACGTCGTGCAGGACCTCCACCGCTCCTTCCTCGACGTCGGCGTCGACGTCATCGAGACCGATTCGTTCGGCGCCTTCCCGGTCGTGCTCGCCGAGTACGGGATCGCCGAACGCGCCGCTGAGCTCGCCCGCCGGTCGGCCGAGCTCGCCCGGGAGGTCGCCCGCGGCTACTCGACCCCGGGCCACCCGCGCTTCGTCGCCGGCAGCATCGGGCCGGGGACGAAGTTCCCTTCGCTCGGCCAGATCACCTTCGCCGACCTGCGCGACGCCTACCTCGTCGAGGCGACGGCCCTCTTGGAGGGGGGCGTCGACCTTCTCCTCGTCGAGACGGCGTTCGACCTCCTCGGTGCCAAGGCGGCTCTCGCCGCCTGCCGGCGGGCGATGGTCGCGACCGGGATCACGGTGCCATTGCAGGTCCAGGTGACGATCGAGGTCACCGGCCGGATGCTTCCCGGGACGGAGATCGCGGCCGCGCTCTGCGCACTCGAGGCGATGCGCCCCGACGTCATCGGGCTCAATTGCGCGACCGGACCCGTCGAGATGTACGAGCCGCTGCGCTACCTGACCGCGCACTCACGCCGCCCCGTTTCCGTGCTGCCGAACGCCGGGCTCCCCTCCGTCGTCGACGGCAAGATGCACTACGACCTCACGCCCGATGACCTCGCCGAGCACCTCCACCGGTTCGCGACCGAGCTCGGGGTGGCCGCGATCGGCGGATGCTGCGGCACGACGCCCGCGCACTTAGACGCCGTCGTGAAACGCTGTTCGGGGCTCGCCGCCCCGCGCCGCGCCGTCGAGCACGAGCCGGGCGCGGCCTCGCTCTACAGTTTCGTGCCCTTCGAACAGGAGCTCTCCTTCCTCGTCATCGGCGAGCGGACGAACGCGAACGGCTCAAAGCGTTTCCGTGAGGCCATGCTGGCCGGCGACTTCGACACGACGACCGCGATGGCCCGCGATCAGGTGCGCGAAGGCGCGCACCTGATCGACGTCTGCGTCGACTACACCGGCGCCGACGGCGTCGCCGACATGCGCGAGGTGATGAGTCGGCTCGCGACGCAGTCGGCGGCCCCGGTCGTCATCGACTCGACCGAGACCGCCGTCGTGCGCACCGCGCTCGAACTCCTCGGCGGGCGCGCCGTCATCAACTCGGTGAACCTCGAGGACGGCGACGGGCCGGGCACGCGGCTCGACTCATTCCTGACACTCGCCGCGGAGCACGGCGCCGCGGTCATTTGCACCTGCATCGACGAGAAGGGCCAGGCCCGCACCGCGGCGTGGAAGCTCGACGCCGCCCGGGCGATCCACGACCTCGCCGTCGGGCGCTACGGGCTTGAACCGGAGGACCTCTTCTTCGACGCCCTGGCCCTGCCTTTGTCGACGGGCATGGAGGAGAGCCGCCGCGACGGCATCGAGACGATCGAAGCGATCAAGGCGATCAAACGGGAACTCCCGGGGGTGCACACCGTGCTCGGGATCTCGAACGTCTCGTTCGGCCTCGCGCCCCCGGCCCGCCAGGTGCTGAACGCCGTGTTCCTCCACGAGTGCGTTGCCGCAGGTCTCGATGCCGCGATCGTCCACGCCGGATGGATCGCGCCGTTGCACAAGATCGACCCCGCCCACCGGGAGATCTGTCTCGACCTGGTCTACGACCGGCGGCGCGACGACTACGACCCGCTCGCCGCGCTGATGGGAGCCTTCGCCGGCGCCTCCTCGGCCGCGACCGTCACCGAGGACCACAGCGGCTGGACGGTCGACCGGCGCCTGTCCCAGCGCATCGTCGACGGGGACCGGATCGGGCTGGAAGGTGACCTCGACGAGGCGCTCACCGGGCACGGCGCCCTCGAGGTCGTGAACGACTTCCTTTTGCCGGGGATGAAGACCGTCGGCGACCTCTTCGCCTCCGGTGAGATGCAACTGCCGTTCGTGCTGCAGTCGGCCGAGACGATGAAGGCCGCCGTCACGTACCTCCAACCGCACATGGAAAAGAACGAGTCCGGCGGGCGCGGCACGGTCGTGCTGGCGACGGTGAAGGGCGACGTCCACGACATCGGGAAGAACCTCGTCGACATCATCCTCACGAACAACGGCTACGAGGTCCACAACCTCGGCATCAAGGTGCCGATCAACGACATCCTCGAGAAGGCCGACGAGACGGGCGCAGACGCGATCGGCATGAGCGGGCTGCTCGTGCGTTCGACGCTCATCATGCGCGAGAACCTCGAGGAGATGAACCGCAGGAGCCGGACCGCGACGCCGATCCTCCTCGGCGGGGCCGCGCTCACGCGCAGCTACGTCGAGCGCGACCTGCGCGCCGTCTTCTCAGGCCGGGTCTTCTACGGCAAGGACGCCTTCGAGGGCCTGCGCACGCTCGACAAGTTGATGGACGAGAAAGCGAGCGGCGAGGTCGACCCGGCGTTCGGCACGACGCCGACGGGGCGCAAACTCCCGCCGCGCAAAAGCGCCGTCCTCGCCGAGGTCGACCCGGCGATGATTCCGCCGCGATCTCCCGAGGTCGTCTCGGACAATCCCGTCTTCCCGCCACCTTTCCTCGGCACGCGGGTCGCCAAAGGGATCCCCCTCGACGACGTGCGCGCCTACCTCAACGAGACCGCACTGTTCCGCAACCAGTGGGGGTACCGGCCGAACCCCGACGAGGCGGACGAAGAGTTCAAGGCGCGGGTCCGGGCGGAGTTGCGCAGCAGGCTCGACGAGGCGAAGGCCGAGGACGTTCTCGTGCCACAGGTCGTGTGGGGCTACTTCGCCGCCGGGTCGGACAACGACGACCTCGTCGTGTTCTCCGACACCAGCCGCTCGGCGGAGAAGGCGCGCTTCCACTTCCCCCGCCAGCGCGAGCACCCGTATCTGTGCATCGCCGATTTCTTCCGCCCGGTCGTCGGGCCCGACGTCGACTACGCCGCCTTCTTCGTCGCCACGATCGGCGCAGCCGCGTCGCGGCGGGCGCACGAGCTGTTCGCCGCCGACCGCTACCTCGACTACGTCGCGCTCCACGGCCTGTCGGTCGAGATGACCGAGGCCCTCGCCGAGCGTTGGCACCGGCGCATCCGGGAGGAGTGGGAATTCGCTGACGAGGACGGCCCGAACCTCACGGGGCTGTTCCGTCAGAAGTACCGGGGGGGCCGCTACTCCTGGGGCTACCCGGCCTGCCCGGACCTCGAGGACAACGCGAAGGTCGTGGAGCTGCTCGACGCCGGCCGGATCGGCGTGACCGTCTCCGAGGGTTTCCAGCTCGAACCCGAGCAGACGACGCTCGCGATCGTCTGCCATCACCCACAGGCGAAGTACTTCGTCGCCTGACCCGTCGCCGGGGCCGGTTGCGCCATCCGGTAGCGTCGCAACGTGACCCGCGAAACGACCGACGCGACCTTCCAGGCCGACGTCGTCGCCCGCTCGGCCGAACGGCCCGTCGTCGTCGACCTCTGGGCGCCGTGGTGCGGACCGTGCGGGACGCTCGGTCCCACCCTCGAGAAGGTCGTCGAGGAGACCGCGGGCGAGGTCGAGCTCGTGAAGGTGAACGTCGACGAGAACCCGCAGGTCGCCGCCGCCTTCCAGGTGCAGTCCATCCCGGCCGTCTACGCGATGCGCGACGGCAAGGTCGTCGACGGCTTCATCGGGGCCGTCGGCGAACCCGCGGTGCGGGAGTTCGTCGGTCGCCTCTCCCCGACGCCCTCCGAGGCGGACCGGCTCGCCGAGGCGGGTGACGAAACCTCGTTGCGCGCCGCGCTCGAACTCGAGCCGGACCACCCCGGCGCCGTCGTCGCCCTCGCCGAGCTGCTCGTCGGACGCGGCGACTCCGAGCAGGCGCTCGCGCTGCTCGGCCGGGTCCCCGACTCCGACCGCACCCGACGGGTCGCCGCCCTCGCCCGGCTCTCGGCGAACGGCACCGCGCCGACCGAGTCGCGCGAGGCGCGTCTCGACGACCTCCTCGTCCGGGTGAAGTCCGACGACGGGGCGCGTCAGGAGTTTCTCGACCTCTTGGAGACGATGGACCCCGAGGACCCCCGCCGCGACCGGTACCGGCGGGCGCTCGCCTCCCGACTTTTCTGAACCGTGGGCGCCCTGGCCGATGTCCCCCGGTTCGTGGAGCTCGGCAGCCGCCGTTACGACGTCACGACCCGCGTCCTCGTCATGGGGATCGTCAACCGCACCCCCGACTCGTTCTACGACCACGGCGCGACGTTCGAGCTCGACCGGGCGCTCGCCCGTGCCGACGAGCTCGTCGCCGCCGGCGCCGACATCGTCGACGTGGGCGGTGTGAAGGCCGGCTCGGGTGACGTCGTCACGGTCGCCGAGGAGCTCGAACGGGTCGTGCCCGCGGTCGAGGGGATCGCGGCGCGCTTCGACGTCGCGATCTCCGTCGACACCTGGCGGGCCGAGGTCGCCAACGCCGCCTTCGGCGCCGGGGCGGTGCTCGGCAACGACATCAGCGGGTTCGCCGACCCCGCCTACCTGCCGGCCGCGGCACGCCACGAGGCGTCTGTCGTCGCGACCCACATCCGGTTGCGTCCCCGCGTCGACGACCCCGATCCGCGTTACCCGGGCGACGACGTCGTCGGCGCGGTCGAGCTCTTCCTCGCCGACCGGCTCGAGATGGCGGTCATGGAGGGGATCCCGGCCACACGGGTCCTCTATGACGTCGGGCTCGACCTCGGCAAGACGACGCCGCAGTCGCTGGAATTGCTCCGCGCCACCGCCCGCTTCGCCGCGATGGGGCAGACTCTTTTGTTGTCGGCCTCGAACAAGGGATTCCTCGGCGACCTGCTCGACCTGCCCGTCGACCGGCGCGAGGACGCGTCGCTCGCCGCCGTCGCCTTCGGCGTGGCATGCGGCTGCCGCGTCGTGCGGGTCCACGACGTGGCCCGCGCCCGGCGGGCCGTCGACGTGCTCACCGCGGTGCTCGCGGCATGACGCCCGGCCACCTTGCCGCCGACGGCGGGCCGCACGCCGCCTACCTCGTCCAGGCCGAGGACCCGGGACTCGTCAGCCAGGCGCTCTCCGCTCTCCTCGCCGAGCTCGCATCCCTCGACGGTGGCGGCGCCGTGCCCGTCGAGGAGTACGGCGAGGTCGGGCGCTCCGAGGCGGCAGGCGCCGAGCCGTTCGCCCTCGGCCCGGTCCTCGACGCCTGCCGCACGCCGCCGTTCCTCGCCGCCCGGCGGGTCGTCGTCGTGCGCGACGCGACGCTCCTCGACACGGCCCAGATCCGTGAGCTCGGCGCCTACCTCGCCGAACCGCTCGAGACGACGGTGCTTGTCGTCGTGTGCCCGGGGCGGCGGGCTCCCGCCGCCCTCGTCAGCGCGGTCCGTGCCGCCGGTCTCGTCATCGACGCCGAGCCGGCGCCGAACGACCGCGCCCGGGGCCAATGGATCGCCGATCGGTTGCGCGGCGCGCCCGTCCGTCTCACCCCCGAGGCGGTGGACCTGCTCGCGGAGCATCTCGGAGAGGACCTCGCCCGTCTCGACGGGCTGCTCGCGACGCTCGAGTCGGCGTTTCCGGTGGCCGGGGCCATCGACGCGGCCGGCCTCGCCCCGTTCCTCGGCACCGCCGGGGGGGTGGCCCCCTGGGACCTCACCGACGCGATCGACGCCCGCGACGTGCCCGCCGCCATCGCGGCGCTCTCCCGCCTCGTCGGCCCCGGGGAGCGCAACCCGTTCCAGATCCTCGCCCTCCTCCACCGCCACTTCGGCGCGATGTTGCGGCTCGACGGCTCCGGCATCACCGACGAGGATTCCGCCGCCGCGGCGACGGGACTGAAGCCCTATCCCGCGAAGAAGGCCCTCGCCTCGGCGCACCGCCTCGGCCACGCCGGTGTCGTCCGCGCGATCTCGCTGCTCGCCCGGGCCGACATGGACCTGCGCGGCGAGTCGGGTTGGCGCGACGAGCTCGTCCTCGAGGTCCTCGTCGCCCGGCTCGCTCGACCGCCGGCCAGCCGCCCGCTGCCACGACCGCAGATCCGCCGGGCCCGGTCCCGGTGACCGCGGGGGCGATTGGGTCCGACCCGGCGGAACTGCTCGACTTAGCGACCCGTCTCGCCCGGGAGTCGGGCCGGCTCCTCGTCGAGGCGAGCAGGCACCGCCTTGACCGCCTGGCGCTCGTCGACACCGCCCGCCGCAAGTCCTCGACGACCGACCTCGCGACCGAGGCGGACCGGGCGAGCGAGCAGCTCATCGTCGGCGCGATCAAAAAGGCCCGACCCACCGACGCGGTGCTCGGCGAGGAGGGCAGCGAGCACGGGGGCACCTCGGGACTCACCTGGATCATCGACCCGATCGACGGCACGACGAACTTCGTCTACGACTTCGGGACCTGGGCCGTCTCGATCGGCGTCGCCGACGGTGATGGCTCGCTCGCCGGCGCCGTCTTCGACCCGCTGCGCGACGAGATGTTCACCGCCGTCCGGGGTGCAGGCGCGTTCGTCGACGGCAGGCGGCTCGGCCCCGTCGACGCGGTGGCCCTCGACGAGTCCCTCATCGGGACCGGCTTCAGCTACGCCGCCGAGAACCGCCGTAACCAGGCGCGCCTGCTCCCGGTTGTGCTCCCCCGGGTGCGCGACATCCGCCGGGCCGGAGCCGCCTCGCTCGACCTGTGCTACGTGGGAGCGGGGCGGCTGAACGGCTACTACGAATCGGGCCTCCACCCCTGGGATCGCGCCGCGGGCCTTCTCGTCGCGACGGAGGCGGGGGCGGGGTTCCGCGACGTCGAGGGCCTCGACCCGAGACGCTCGACGCTCGTCGTCGCCCCGCCGGGTCTGCTCGAGGAGCTGCTGGCCCTCCTCGTGGAGGCGGCGGCCCGGCGCTGACTACCATGCCAGTGCCGCGGTGAGACGCCCGCGCGCCAGACGAGAAGGCGACCCGCCGCGACGCGGCCGTCGACAACGGAGGGACGAAGGCAGATGACGCCCATCTTCGCCAGCGAGGGCAGCTACCAGGCATTCACTCTTGGCTCCGCCGAGCGGGGGTGGCTGTACTTCGCCCTCGCCGCCGGCGCGCTCGCGCTCGTCGTGGCGGTCGGCCTGATGCGCCAGGTGCTCGCCGCCGACCAGGGCACGTCGCTCATGCGCGAGATCGCGGCCGCCATCCAGGAGGGCGCCGTCGCCTTTTTGAAGCGACAGTTCCGCGCCATCGGCATCGTCGTCGTGCCGCTCGCCGTCCTCGTCTTTTTCACCGCGACAAAGGTCGTGAATTCGACGAACGGGCACGTCGCGCTGAGCTTCGGGCAGTCCGGGCTCTACCGGGCGCTCGCCTTCCTCCTCGGCGCGACGTTCTCCGGGCTGACGGGGATCATCGGCATGAACCTCTCCGTGCGGGGCAACGTCCGCACCGCCGCGGCCGCCCGCAGCGGCGAGTTGCCGAGGGCGCTGCGCGTCGCCTTCCGGTCCGGCGGGGTCACCGGACTGTTCTGCGTCGGGCTGGGGCTCATCGGCGCGGCCGGGCTCACGCTCATCTTCCAGAACACCGCCGCGGCGGTGCTCATCGGCTTCGGGTTCGGCGGCTCGCTCATCGCGCTCTTCATGCGTGTCGGCGGCGGCATCTTCACGAAGGCGGCCGACGTCGGCGCCGACCTCGTCGGCAAGGTGGAGGCGGGGATCCCCGAGGACGACCCGCGCAACGCGGCGACGATCGCCGACAACGTGGGCGACAACGTCGGCGACTGCGCCGGCATGGCCGCGGACCTGTTCGAGTCCTACGCCATCATGATCATCGCCTCGATCATCCTCGGCTACTCGGCGTTCCACTCGATCGGCATCGACCCCGCCAAGGGCGTGGTCTTCCCGCTGATCGTCGCCGGCTTCGGGATCATCGCCTCGATCGGGGCGATCTTCTCGGTGCGGGCCCGCAGGCGCGACCGGACGGCGATGAGCGCCATCAACCGCGGCTACCGCCTCGGCGGCGTCGCCGTCCTCGTCGCGGCGTTCCTCGTCGCCCAGTTCTACGTGAAAGACCTCAAGGTCTTCTGGGCGGTGCTCATCGGCGTCGCCCTCGGCCAGGTGGCGAGCCTCATCACCGAGTACTTCACGTCGACCGAGCGCGCGCCGGTCCGCGAGATCGCCGAGGCGGCCCGCACCGGACCCGCGACGACCATCCTCGCCGGACTCTCCTCGGGCCTCGAGTCCTCGGTCTTCGCCATCATCGCCATCGCCACGGCGATCGGGTTGTCGATCATCATCTCGCTGGAGACCGCCCACGGGAACATCGAGCTCACCCTCTACCTCGTCGCCCTGACGGGCATGGGGCTCCTCTCGACGACCGGCATGGTCGTGTCGGAGGACAGCTTCGGGCCGGTGTCGGACAACGCCGCCGGCATCGCCGAGATGGCCGGCGAGTTCGGCGGGGACGCCGAGCGTGTCTTGGTCAGCCTCGACGCCGTCGGCAACACGACGAAGGCGATCACGAAGGGGGTCGCCATCGCCTCGGCGGTGCTCGCCACCGTGGCGCTTTTCGCCTCGTTCGTCGAGACGATCGGCAACCAGCTGAACCTGCGCGCCACCGGGTCGGCGCTCTTCCACGAGGCTGCCACCCAGATCAATGTCGCCAACCCGACGACGTTCCTCGGCGTGCTCATCGGCGGCTCGATCGCCTTCCTTTTCTCCGGACTCGCCATCCGCGCGGTCGGCCGGTCGGCCGGCACCGTCGTCCAGGAGGTGCGCCGCCAGTTCCGCGAGCACCCCGGGATCATGGATGGCACCGAGAAGCCCGAATACGGGCGGGTCATCAGCATCTGCACCCTCGCCGCCCAACGGGAGCTCGTCACGCCGGCGCTGCTTGCCATCCTGGCGCCGGTCATCGTCGGGTTCGGGATCAACTACCTCGCCCTCGGTGCCTTCCTCGTCGCGGCGATCCTCACCGGCCAGCTGATGGCCGTGTTCCTGTCGAACTCCGGCGGCGCCTGGGACAACGCCAAGAAGTACATCGAGGACGGCCACGAGGGCGGCAAGGGATCGGATGCCCACAAGGCCGCCATCATCGGCGACACCGTCGGCGACCCGTTCAAGGACACCGCCGGCCCGGCGCTCAACCCCCTCATCAAGGTGATGAACCTCGTCTCGCTGCTCATTCTCCCCGCGGTGATCACGTACCACTACCACCCGGCCATCCGCTACTCGATCGCCGGAGTCGCGCTCGTCGTCCTGCTCGCGGCCATCGCCTTCTCCAAGCGCCGGACGACGTCGTTCGGCGGCGAACCTGCCGCCGGTTCCGCGCCGGGCGTCGCGGCCGTGCCCGCGGTCGGGCCGACAGCCTGAGCCATCAATCGGCTCCGGGTGGTCGACCCGGTGCCCCGATCGGACCGACATCACCGATGGGCGCCGGGCCTGGCGCGGCAAGTGATGACCACGATGGTCGCGCCATCTTTTCGGGCGCGGGTACCGACACCTCCGTTTTGCGCCGGAAACGGCCGAAATGGCGACGCTGCATTGCGGGCGAAGCGCGCGCCGTAACCGGCCGCCGGAGCCGTGATCGACGGGTCAGAGCTTGATGTGCCAGATCCCTTCGATACGACTGACGACATAGTCGCCGAGCAGGTCGGTGCCGCCGGGCGAGTCGATGTGGACGCCGTCCGGGTCGCGCACCTCGATGAGGCTGCCGCTCGCGTTCGGCAGGAGCTCGGCGTACTGGCCGGCCGAGTTCGAGAACAGCTTCCAGGTGGGGATGAACACGACGTCGCGATAGCGCTTCGCCTGGCTGATGTAGATGGCGTTCAGGTACGCCATGTGGGACCCGAACGTCGGGTCCCACATGATCGGCAGGCCGACCCACAGCACGTGGGCCCCGGCGGCGGTCGCCTCGGACATCAACTCGTCGACGCGCTGGGTGTAGACGCTCGTCCAGAGCTTCGTGCCGGCGAAGGCGACCTGACCGTTCGCGATGAAACCCTGCCAGTCGTTCCCGCCGAGCATGACGACAACGAGCTGCGGGTGGTACTGCGGGAGCTGCCCGGCGAGCGTGGCAGGCCAGTCGAAGTAGCCCTCGTTGGAAAGCCCGGTGTCGCCGACCGCGTTCTGCAATACGTGGACCCTCGGGTCTCCGGCGAGCTCGTCGGCGAGCCCGAAGCCGAGGTCCTCGCCGAGCGAGTCGCCGATCTCGAGGATGGTCATCGGCTTCGCCGTCGTCGGCGACGTGAGCGGCAGCGGGCCCTTCGGGGGCACCGGCTTCTTCGCGTGGTGCCCGCCCTTTCCCCCCGCCGGAAGCGACCTCGGCGGGCTGGCCGCCCCGCCCGGCGTGCCCCGTCCGATTTGGCCGAGCGCCCGGTTGCCGCCGTTCACCACCCGGTCGGATCCGAGGAACTCCTCGACCCGGGCGGTCGGGCGCAGAATCGACATCGCTGCGCTGCGCGGCACGCCGAGCGGCGAGGCGTTCGCCGAGTTGGAGGGCTGACGGGCGTCGAAGAACGTCCAGAGGGAGAAACACACCAACCCGACGACAAGGACGTGGCCCGCCGACGTGACGCGCCGGCGACCCGGCCGGTCGGCGGCGCGCGCCGCGACCGGTCGACGCCGCGCCGAGGACGCCCCCACCTCGGCGTCCGCCACCGTCCAGCCCAACCGTGCCCGCATCGGCGCTAAGTAAAGCACCGTTACCTGCGCCTTCGGTGTCGCTCGCCGCACATTCGCCACGGATTCCTCGGTCACTTTGTGGAACCGCCAGCAGATGAAGGGCACATCGCCGGACCGCGCGTCGCGATGACGAGGAGACACACGGCCAACACGGCGCCTTCGTCAGGAACCGGTCGCCGCGCACCGCGTCGACGGGGCGAGGGAAAACGAACCGCCCGTCCTACCAGCCTTAGAAGAAGTGGCTTACGGCGAGATCAAAGAACTTCCCAGGGCCCCGAGCGGCCGGCTGGGCCAGTTCCCGGGGATCATGATCCCGAAGGAGATCGCGAGGTCAGTTGTCGGGAATAACGGGCGGGGCCCCTGTACGTCCCACCCTCCACGTCGTTGCTCGCAGGACAGTTGCCCGAGATGGCACGACACGGGCAGTTTGGGATCGGATTCGCGCCGGTTTGCCTGCTCGGCGCCGCCCGGCGGACCGGCGCGATTGTGGCGAGACCCTTGCCAGTCCGCCCCGGCCCGCATACGATCGGCGCCACCGATCCGGCGGGGTCGGTAAACAACAGCACTTCACTTGGACGAGTCGCAGGAACGGCGAGCCTTCCTTGTGAATGTGTGCACGAAGACGGGGGCGGGATGCCGACGGACAGTCGCCGGGGTGGGAACGTGGCTCTCACCTGGAACAGGGCGATCGAATGGGACTGCGCCGAGTGGCGCAACCGGGCCGCGTGCCGTGACACCGATCCCGACCTGTTCTTCCCCGTCGGCACCACGGGACAGGCCGTCGAACAGATCGAAGCCGCGAAGTCCGTGTGCGCCCAGTGCGCGGCACAGCCGGAATGCCTGGAGTTCGCCCTGGTGACGAACCAGGAGTCCGGGGTGTGGGGCGGCGCCTCGGAGGAGGAGCGCCGCAAGCTGCGCAAGGCCTGGCTCGCCGAACGGCGCCGGGCCTCGTAGGCGGGCGCGCGGCTCGTAACCCCTAGACGGGGGCGGCCGGCTCCGGCGCCACCGGGATCGCAAGGCGCACGACGGCACCGCCCTCGTTGGCCACCACGATCGACCCCCCGAGCTGTGAGCGCACGAGGTCGCGCACGATCGACAACCCGAGCCCCGTCGAGCGGTCGAGGTCGAATCCCGGCGGGAATCCCGCACCGTCGTCGCGCACCTCGACCTCGAGCCGATCGGGCCCCGGGTTGAACGCGAGATCGATGACGAGCGACGTCGAATCGACCCCGACGCGGGCGTGCTCGACGGCGTTCTGCAACAGCTCGGCGATGACGAGCGAAAGCGGCGTGGCGATGTCGGCGTTGAGATCGCCCGCGTCACCGGTCACCCGGATGACCACCTCGGTCGAATCGACGACGGCGTCCCCGGCGAGCTCGACGAGCGAGGGCACGATCTCGCCGAAGGGCACCTGCGCCGAGGGTTCGCGGGCGAGGACCTCGTGGACGACGGCGATGGCGCGCACCCGGCGCTCCGCCTCGACGAGGGCGTCCTGGCCCTGGCCTTCCTCCATCCGGCGCGACTGCAGTCGGAGCAGCGACGAGATCGTCTGCAGGTTGTTCTTCACGCGGTGGTGCACCTCGCGGATCGCGGCGTCCTTCGAGAGCAGCAACCGGTCCCTCCGGCGCAGGTCGGTCACGTCACGGAGCAGCATCGCCGCGCCGACGACCGTGTCGCCCTCGATGAGCGGGATGCAGTGGATGAGGACGACGACCTCGGGACGCCCCTCGATCTCCTCGATGACGGGGAGCCGGCCGGTGAACGCGGTCGAGACGGCGTGGGTCTCGATCTCGAGCGGCTCGAGCCCGGACCCGACGATCGCCGAGACGATCCCCATCCGGTGCAGGGCGTTCACCGCGTTCGGCGAGGCGAAGGTGACCCGACGGTTCTCATCGAGAACGATCACGCCGTCGCCGACCCGCGGGGTGTCCTCGACCGTCGAGGTGGCGGTGTGGAACGGGAAGAGCCCGGCGTTCACCATCGAGGCGAGCCGCTCGAAGATCCTCCGGTAGACGCGCTCGAGCCCGCCGGTCCGCCGCCCGGTGCGCGGTGACCAGACCCGCTCGAGCACCGCCACGACGGTGTCGGCCCAGCGCACCGGGATGCACTCGCACCGCACGGGGCCCGCCTCGCCGCCGTAAGGGCGCTCCCCCACCAAGATAACGGCGCTCCGCCAGGCTTCGGCGATGAGCTCGGCCTCGGCCTCGTCGGCGACCTCACCGACGAGGTCCGACTCGAAAAGCGTCTGGCTCGTCGTCGGGCGCATCTGCCCGAGCACGACGAAATGCGCCGGCGAGAGCCCGGGAGGCTCCTCGGCGACCGGAACGTAGAGCACGAGGTCCGAAAAGGACAGGTCGGCGAGCATGCCCCAGGACCCCATGAGCCGCTCGAGGTGGTCCTGCGCCGCCTCCGGCAGGTCGCCGGGCTGACGGGCGAGCTCCGCCGAGGTCATCGGCGATCGCCCCGCCCGTCGCGCTCCGGCGACGGCACGAGCGGCACGTCGTGGCCGACGCGGGCCCGGAAGGCGCGCAGCGTCCGATAACCGGCCGCCTGGGCGAATCCACCGAGCTCGCGCGCCCGCTCACCGACGCGACCGGGCCCGTGGGAGTCCGAGACGGTCGTGACGGGCACGTGACGAGCGGCGAAGCGCTCGAGCAGCCCCGTCGCCGGGAACTGCTCGCCGGCCGGGGTACCCCAACCCGCCGAGGAGATCTCGGCGGCCATCCCCGAGGCGGCGGCGGCCTCGGCCATCCGATCGTGACACTCGTCGAGCGTGGCGGCCGTCGGACGGCGCCCGGCGAGCTTCACGAAGTCCGGGTGGGCGAGCACGTCACAGGTCCGCGTCCCGGCGAGCTCCTCGAGCGCCTCGGTGTAGCGCCGCCAGACCTCCTCGACGCTCCGGCGGTCCCACTCGGCCGCGCAGACCTCGTCGTGAAGGAGGTCGAACTGCCAGATGCCCAGCCAGTGCACGGAACCGAGCAGGACGTCGAAGGGATACCCGGCCAGCAGCCGGGCAACCGCGTCCATCTTCCCGGGGTAGTAGTCGACCTCGAGACCGACGACCACCGGGAGGCCGGCATCGCGCGCCGCGGTGGCAGCCGTCACGTACGAGTCGAGGTCGGCCGTGGCGTGGTGGTCGAAATACGCGCCCATCGTCGCGGCGAAGGGCGAGCAAGGTTCGTCCTCCCAGAAGTCCCCGACCGCGGCCCGGCCCTGCCGGAACCGGAAGAAGTGCTCGGTGAGCGCGATCTCGGCGACACCTTCGCTCGCCGCCTGCTCGCAGTAGGCGGCGAGGCGCTCGAGCCGTTGCTCGGCGGCCTCGGCCCGTTCGGCGTGCGGCCACAGGTGCACGTGGTAGTCGATCACGGCGTCATGGTAGGCCCGCCGGTCCGACCGCCCGGCGGGGCCGGTGACGCCACGCGCCGACGCCGATCGCCGTCGCGCCCGGCTTCGTCACGCCGACGCGGCGCCGCTCGGGCGCCGGCGTCGGCCTCAGGGCGCGCCGAAACCGACGCGCCGGTCCTCGGCGGTCCCGCCAACCTCGACGTAGGCAACCTTGGCCGTCGGGACGCCGACGCGGCGGCCGCGGCGGTCCGTCAGCCACAGCACCCCGTTCGCGTCGGCGAGCGCGGCCTCGATGTCGGCGAGCACATCCTCACGGGTGACGTCGTCGCCGACTTCGACGTCAAGTTCCTTCGTCGACTGGATGATCCCGATCCGTACGTCCACGCGTCAGCTCCTGGTCGAGTGCCCGGCCCATCGTAGAAGGAGAAACCGCGGTCACCCGCGGCTCCGGCCGGGCCACGCCCAGGGTACGCTCAACGTCAAGGTTCGCGTTCCTGGGCGCGCGGCCCCCGGGCGGCATCTTTTGTCGTCCCTCGAGGGAGGACCTATGTGGATCGTCGCCGGAGTGCTCCTCGGGCTCGTGGTGTTCTCTTCGATCTTGGGATTCCACTTCGGACCTCACGCGCACGCGGTCGCGGCGGCGGCGGGGATCGCCGCGGGGGCATTCCTCATCGCGATCGCGGTGTCCGGCGACACGCGCGCGCTCGTCTTCATCCTGTTGAGCGCCGACGTCGTCGTATCGGCGGGTGTCGCGACGATCGCCTGGAAGGGTCTCTCCGACCCCAGGTTGCGCGGCGGACACGCCCTCCACTCGCTCGTGTCGCATGAGGGCGTCGCGGTCAGCGACCTCGAACCATCGGGCATCGTGCGCGTCGCCGGCGAGAACTGGTCGGCGACCTCCCTCAACGGCCGGATCCCCGCCGGCGCGAGGATTCAGGTAATCCAAGCCGACGGCGTCCGGCTGTCGGTCTGGGGTGACAACGGGATTCCCCGGGAAACCGGTGGTCCGCCGGCGCTCGACAAGCGCTCGCCCTCCGCCGACGCCGCCGGGCCAATCGAAGGGACAGACAAGTCGTGATCATCGGGATCGTCATTGCGGTAGCGGTTGTTCTCGTCATCGGCCTCTCGCGGACGGTGAAGATCATCCGTGAGTACCAGCGCATCGTGCTCTTCCGTCTCGGCAGGGCGATCGGCCTGCGCGGCCCCGGCATCGTCTTCATCAACCCGATCACCGACCGCACGACCCTCGTCGACCTGCGCGAGCAGTACCTCGAGATCCCCCACCAGACGGCGATCACGAAGGACAACGCGCCGATCTCCATCGACTTCATCATCTTTTACAAGGTCGTCGATCCATCGATGTCCGTCCTCACCGTGCAGAACTTCGCCGGTGCGGCGCTCAACCTCGCCGCGACCACCCTGCGCAGCGTCGTCGGCGACATGCCGCTCGACGACGTGCTCTCCAAGCGCGAGGACATGAACGCCTCGTTGCGCGTCCGGCTCGACGACGTCACCGAGCGATGGGGCGTGAAGGTGACGAGCGTCGAGGTCCGCGAGGTCAACCCGCCGCCCGGGGTCCTCGAGGCGATGACCCGCCAGATGTCCGCCGAGCGGACCCGCCGGGCCCAGGTCACCGAGGCCGAGGGCCAGAAGTCCGCCGCGATCCTCTCCGCCGAGGGTGAGGCGCAGGCGGCGATCAACCTCGCCGAGGGCCGCCAGAAGGCGACGATCCTCGCGGCCGAGGCGGACCGCCAGTCCGCGATCCTGCGCGCCGAGGGCTATGCCCGCGGCCTCGAGAAGGTCTTCGCGGTCGGCCAGACGCTCGACCCGAAGACGATGGTCCTGCAGTACCTCGACACGCTAAAGCAGGTGGGGACGTCGGCGTCGACGAAGATCGTCGTCCCGATGGAGATCCTCGACGGCCTGCGCAACCTGCTCCCCGGCACGGAGTTGCCGCCCGCGACCGCGAAGCGCCGCCAGGACTGAGGCGCGGACCCGCGACCTAGGTGCTGCGCGCGAGGTAGCGCGCCGGGAGCTCGTCCTCGGGCCAGTCGAGCAGGCGCCTCGCGGCTTCGACGGCGAATCGGTCGGTCATGCCCGCGACATACTCGACGGCGGCCCGCAACGCCTCGGGCGTCGCCGCGCCGAACCGGAGCGCCCTGCCCTCCGGCAGGAGCTCCGGCGCCGCCGCGTACGTCTCGACGAGCGCCTCGAGAAGACGGCGCACGCGTCGCCCCTGTTCGACGGAGTCCGGCCGCAGGTAGATGCGCTCGTAGTTCCACTCCCGGAACGCCGCCAGGGCCTCGGCGCGGTCGACCGCCATGCCGACTGACCCCGTCTTCTCGATCGCCTCGATCACGCCGGAGATGAACGACGAGATCTGCGAAGCGCGCGTCGACCCGCAGCGCTGCGCAACCCGCGCGGGGAGTTCCTCCGGACGGACGATCCCGGCGGCCACCGCGTCCTCGAAATCGTGGCAGACGTAGGCGATCCGATCCGCCCAGGAAAGCACCTCACCCTCGGGAGTCGCCGGCGCGGGACGCGACCAGGAGTGGTTCCGCACGGCGTCGAGCGTTTCCTCGCAAAGGTTGAGGGACCGCAGTGCGACGTCGGCTCCCCAGGAGGCGTGGTCGAACCCCCCCTCGACGAACGGGCCGAACGCCTCCTCGCTCGCGTGCCCGCCCGGACCGTGTCCGCAGTCGTGGGCGATCGACGCGGCGTAGACGAGATCCTCGTTGAGGCGTGTCGCCCGCGCGATCGCCAGCGCAACCTGGGCGACCTCCATCGCGTGCGTGAGACGGGTCCGCTGGTGGTCGAGCGGATCGATGAAGACCTGGGTCTTGCCCGCCAGGCGGCGGAACGCGGCGGAATGCAGGACACGGTCACGGTCACGCTCGAAACAGGTCCGCAGCGGATCGGGCTCCTCGGGCCGGGTTCTCGTCCCAGCGCCGACGGCCCGAGTCGCCCCCGGCGCGAGGACCGCGTCCTGTTCGGTCTCACGCTCTGGGCGCGCCCTCCGGGTGACCGTCCCAGCTCCCGCGTGGCTCGTGGCGTGGGCGACGCACACCCCCGATTCGGGGTCGAGGACGTAGCCCTCCATCGTCGCCGCCCAGATCGACGTCCGGTCCGTCGTCCCGTCCCCGGTGGGCGGGCCGACCCTCGTTCCGTCCGGGTCGCTCATCGATCCCACGGTTCGAGCCTACGTGGGCGCGCGACCGGAACCGGCTGCGGATCGCTCGTCGGCGACGGTCGCCGACGGCGGAGGTCGCCAGGTTGGGCGGCTAGGTGATGTTGAGCTCGCGGCGGTAGATCCGAGACGGGCCGAGCGCGACGACGCGTGCCGCGAGGGCGTCGAAGGTCCTCGCCACGTCGGACTCCGCGTCGACGAGCGCCGCGGGGCGTCCCTCGTCCGCGCCCGCCCGCACCGCGGGGTCGAAGGGGACCTGGGCGAGCAGCTCGACGCCGAGCTCGCCCGCCAGCTCGCCCCCGCCGCCCGCGCCGAACAGCTCCAGACGGGCGCCGTCGGAACCCGTGAACCACGACATGTTCTCGATCACGCCACGGACCGACAGCCGCAGTTCGCGGGCCAGCGCCCCGGCACGCTGCGCGACTCGTTCCGCGGCGGGCTGCGGCGTCGTCACGACGTACAGCTCCGCCGCCGGCAGGTGCTGCGCGACCGAGAGCGCGACGTCGCCCGTGCCCGGCGGCATGTCGATGAGGAGGAACTCCGGGGCCCCCCAGTGGACTTCGGTGATGAACTGCTCGAGCGCCTTGTGGAGCATCGGGCCGCGCCAGGCGACCGCCCGGTTCTCGTCGACGAAGAACCCCATCGACACGCAGCGCACGCCGTGGGCGACGGGGGGCAGGATCGTCGGGCCGACGACGACCGGCTCCCGTCGCACGCCGAGCATCCGCGGGACCGAGAAACCGTAGACGTCGGCGTCGAGCAGCCCGACCGTGTGTCCACCCTTCGCCAGCGCCACGGCGAGGTTCACCGTCACGGTCGACTTGCCGACGCCGCCCTTGCCCGAGGCGATCGTGAGCACGCGTGTCGAGCCGAGCGGTCGACCGTCGTCGCGCCGTCCGAGGGCGCGCAGCCGTTCGCCGAGCGATTCGACCTCGTCGGGATCCATCGCCTCCGTCACGACGTCGACCGCCACCGGCGCACCGGCGGCCGCTGCGGCCTCCGTCAGGCGCCGGCGCAGCTCGTCGACGGCCGGATGCTCGTCGGTCGGGATCCGCACGACGACGTCGACGCCGTTGCCCCGCGTCCGCACGTCGCCGAGCACGCCGGCCTCGCCGAGAGGAGCGAAGAGGAACGGGTCTTCGACCGGTTCGAAGGCCGCGCGCAGCGCGGCGAGATTCGGATCACCCATCGCGATTCGCGGCTCCAGCCGGGAGACGAGGGCGCCGGCGATCCGGCGCGTCGCAGGTAGGATACCAAGTGTGCGCTCCGCTCCTTCCCGGGCGCCGGCAGCGTCCACGTCGAGCGCGAGCCGCCGATCCGTCCAACAAGTCGGCGACGTGACGGGCCCTTCGCCGGACCGGGACCGCGACGACGACTCGTTCTCCGCCGCGGTCGCCGCCATCACCAGCGCCTTCGGCGACGCGACCCGCCGTCACGTCTACCTGTTCTGCCGGGAGGTGGACGGCGCGACCGCCGGTGAGGTCGCCCGGAAGTTCGCGCTCCACCCGAACGTCGCCCGCCACCACCTCGACAAGCTCGCTGCCGGCGGCTACCTGGAGGTCACGCTCGACCGCGCCGCCCCGAGCGCCGGCCGGCCGGCGAAGCGGTACCGGCCGTCGTCACGCGCGACGACCGTGCCCATCCCGACCCGGCCGAACGAGCTCGTCATCAATCTGCTCGTGCGATCGCTCGCCGCGCTCGACCCCGCCGTCGCCGACCACCTCGCCGAGGAGGTCGGCGAGGAGTACGGGCGCTCCCTCGCCGCCGAGATGGCACCCGGCGAGTCGCAGCGCTCGATACGCGCCGCGATGTCTGCCGTCGTCGACGCGCTCACCGCCCAGGGGTTCGCCGCCCGCGCCGAGAGCGACAACACGACGACCTGGGTCGTGCGCGAGCACTGCCCGTTCGGGGAGGTCGTCCTCGAGCACCCAGTGCTCTGCGCGGTCGACCGGGGAATGGTGAAGGGGCTGCTCGCCGGGCTCTGCGGTGACGAGGTCCCCGTCCGGCTCTCGTCGCGCGCCCTCGGCGACCGGTCCTGCTCGAGCGTCGCCGGGTGAGCGGCGAGGTGGCCCGGCACTACCTCGACCACGCCTCGACCAGTCCGCTGCGGCCAGAGGCCGCCGGGGCCATCGCCGCCTGGCTCGACCGGGGCGTCTACGCCGACGCGGGGCGTCCCTACGAGGAAGGGCGCATCGTCGCAGCCGCCATCGAGGAGGCGCGCGAGGCCGTCGCCGACCTCGTCGGGGTGAGCCCGCGACAGGTGATCTTCACTTCTGGCGGCACGGAATCGGCGAACTGGGCGAACTGGGCGGCGCGGGAGGCTGACCGCACCGGTCCGATCGTGTTCAGCCCGGTCGAGCACTCCTCCGTCCGGCGTTCGGCCGAACGTCACGGCCCCGTCTTCTCGATTCCGGTCGACCACGTCGGCCGTGTCGACATCGGGACGGTCGACGCATTGCTTGCGAGGCGTGATTCGCTGCCGGCCCTCGTCAACTGCCAACTGGCGAACCATCAGGTCGGGACCGTCCAGCCGGTCGGCGAGATCGTCGAGCGTTGCCGGCGGTTCCGGGTTCCCGTCCACGTCGACGCGTGCATGGCGATCGGCCAGACGGCCGTCGACCTCGCCGCGCTCGACGCCGATTACGTGTCGGTCTCGGCGCACAAGTTCGGCGGCCCGACGGGCGTCGGAGCGCTCGTCGTCGGCCGCCGCACCCGTGTCCCGTCGCTGCTCCTCGGCGGCGCCGAGGAGCGGTCGCGCCGAGCAGGGATGGAAAGCGTCCTTTCGATCGTCGGCTTGGGTGCCGTCGCGCGAGCTCTCGCCGCACCGGGTGCCCTCGAGCACGCCGCGAAGCGGGCCCGGTTCCTCACCGACGCGATCTCGGAGGCGGCACTCGGCGTCGAGGGCGTCTCTGAGTACGGCGACCCGGCCGGGCGTGTCCCGCAGCTCGTCTGCTTCGGGGTCCCGGGGGTCAGGGCCGAGGGCGTCGTCATGGGACTCGACCAGGCGGGCGTGGCGGTCCACTCCGGGTCGGCGTGCGCCTCCGAGGCGTTCAAGCCGTCCCCTGCCTTGGCGGCCATGGGCGTCGACGCCGATCGTTCACTCCGCTGCTCCGTCGGCTGGTCGACGACAGACGACGACGTCGCCGCGTTCGCGAGCGCCTTTCCCACTATCGTCGGACGACTGCGGTCGCTGGCGATCTGAACAAGCAGCCAGCCGGGCGGTGCCAGCCCCCGCCGCCGGTGTCGCCGAGACCGTGTCGTCGTCGGCTGGGCGGCCCCCGGGAAGTCTCCTCAGCGCCGAAGCGTGGCGAGATCGGCGTCGACCATCATCTCGATGAGGTCGGGGAAGCCGATCTCGGGCTTCCAGTCGAGCTTCGTATGCGCCTTCGTCGCGTCGCCGACAAGGACGTCGACCTCCGCCGGCCGAAGGAACTTCTCGTCGACGACGACGTGATCCTCCCAGTGCAATCCCACTCGGCCGAAAGCCACTTCGCACAGCTCACGCACCGAGTGCGCCTCGCCCGTCGCGATGACGAAATCATCGGGCTGGTCCTGTTGCAGCATGAGCCACATCGCCCGCACGTAGTCAGCGGCAAAACCCCAGTCTCGCTGGGCGTCGAGGTTGCCGAGCCGCACCTCACGTTCCAAGCCGATCGCAATGCGCGCCGCGGCGTTCGTGATCTTCCGGGTCACGAACTCGAGGCCGCGCCTCGGGCTCTCGTGGTTGAAAAGGATCCCCGAGGAGGCATGGAGCCCGTAGCTCTCGCGGTAGTTCACGGTGATCCAGTGGCCGTAGACCTTGGCGACGCCATAGGGGCTACGTGGGTGGAAAGGCGTCAACTCGGTCTGCGGTGATTCGTGGACCTTGCCGAACATCTCGGACGAGCTCGCCTGATAGAAGCGGATCTCGGGGTTGACGAACCGGATGGCGTCGAGCACCCGGGTCACCCCCAGCGCCGTCGCCTCGCCGGTGAATACCGGCTGGCTGAACGAGGTCTGCACGAAGGATTGCGCCGCGAGGTTGTACAGCTCGTCCGGCTCGCACTCCCGCAGGACGTTGATGATCGAGACCTCGTCGAGGATCTCGCCCGGCACGAGCGTGATGCGATCCTGGATGTGGGCGACGCGTTCGAAGGTGACGGTGCTCGAACGGCGGACCATACCGAACACCTCGTAGTCCTTGTCGAGGAGGAACTCCGCGAGGTACGAACCATCCTGGCCGGTGACACCGGTGATGAGCGCGCGTCGAGTCACGGTGTTGTTCTAGGCGCGGGACCGCCCCCTCGCAAACACCCCGCCCCCCGACCCGCGCCGGGTTCTGCCGCTCGGAACGCTACCGGGCCGCGCGCCAGCCGCCATGGCCGGACAGACGTGCCACGACGATGACGCTGCGGTTGCGGAACCAGGGGTCCGCGCTCGATTCGTCGCGAGCGCCCGGCGGCCGGGAAGGCGGTCCGCCGAGACGTCTGACGATCAGACTGGCCGAACGTTCGCCGCTTGGAGGCCCTTCTGCCCCTCCTGAATCTCGAACTCGACCTGCTGACCCTCTTCGAGCGTGCGGTAGCCGTTCATCTGGATGGCGGAGTGATGCACGAATACATCGGCACCGCCCTCTTGCGAGATGAAGCCGTAGCCCTTCTCAGCGTTAAACCACTTCACTGTTCCGGTCGCCACTTCGGCGATCCCCCTTCGTTCGATCACACGTGCAGAGAGCGATCGCCAAGGTCACCGCCGCCAGGCTGACCGGTCGATCCTTTCGGATCGGGGCTTTCCGGCAGTCGCGAGACGGCGGAATCGACTCGGCAGTTTCTCTCGGCGCGCAGGCTACCAGTCCGATCCCCCGTCGTCACCCGCCGCGGCACGGTGACCACGGCCGGAGCGTCTCGACGCCCCCCGCCGAGTTCCGGCGGCGCGGTGCGGCGGCAGGAAGCCTCAGCCGCCGTGCCGGTAGATCCGCGTCCCCCCGGGCGTGTCCTCGACGACCCAGCCGAGCCTTTCGATCTCGACCCGGAGCCGGTCCGCCGCGGCGTAATCCCGCGCCGCGCGCGCCGCGTCCCGTCGATCGACGAGTTCCCGCACCTCGTCGCTCGCCACGTGCCGCACACCCCCGGCCTCGACGCCGAGCGCCGCGAACAGGTCCAGCACGACACGCGCGGCCGACCCCCCGGCTTGGAGTTGCCCCGCGTCGCCAAGGGCGTTCGCCCGGCGCATCGCCGAGAAAAGCCCTCCCAGCGCACGCGGTGTGTCGAGGTCGTCGTCCATCGCCTCGCGGAACCGACGCTGCTCCTCGCCCGCATCGTCGAGCTGGGAGTCGGGGACCGCGTCGGCGAATCGCCGGGCAAGACTGTCGAGGCGCTGCAGCGTCGTCGTCGCGTCCTCGAGCGTCTGCTCGTTCACCTCGACCGGCTGGCGGTAATGCGAACCGAGCACAAGGAGCCGGTAGGCGCGGGCGTCGGATCGTTCGAGGAGCTCCGCCATCGTCGTGAAGTTGCCGAGCGACTTCGACATCTTCTCGCCGTCGACGCGCACCAGCCCGTTGTGCATCCAGTGACGGGCGAAGGCCCTGCCGTCGGCCACCGCCTGAGCCCGTTCGTTCTCGTGGTGGGGGAAGATGAGGTCTTCGCCGCCGCCGTGGAGGTCGAAGCCCTCGCCCAACAGCGCGAGCGACATGACGACGCACTCGGTGTGCCAGCCGGGGCGCCCCGGCCCGAACGGCGAATCCCAGCTCGGTTCCCCGGGCTTCGACCTTTTCCACAGGGCGAAATCGACGGGTGATCGCTTGTGCTCGTCGATTTCGACGCGGGCGCCCGCACGCAGTGACTCGATGCTCTGGTGCTTCAGCAGGCCGTAATCCGGAACCGTGGAGGTGTCGAGATACACGCCATCGTCCGTCTCGTAGGCGGATCCCCGTCCGACGAGATCGCCCACGAGATCGATCATCTCGGCGATGTAGTCGGTCGCGTGGGGGGTCTCGGTCGGCCGGGCTAGTCCCATCTTGTCCATCGCGGCCCACCACTCGGCTTCGGCGTCGTGCGCCACGTCGCGCCAGTCGCGGCCCTCGGTGGCGGCGCGTTCGATGATCTTGTCGTCGATGTCCGTGACGTTCGAGACGTGCCGCACCTCGAAGCCGGAGAACTCAAGATAGCGCCGCAGCACGTCGTAGACGAGGGCGAAGCGACCGTGGCCGACGTGCGGGGCGCCGTACACGGTCGGGCCGCACACGTAGAGACCGACGACGCCCGTGTCGCGGAGCTCCAGTTCGGCGACGCGACCGGTCAGCGTGTCGCGCAACCTGAGCACACGACTACGGTACTAGTCCGATGCGAGCCGAAGACGAGCCCACCGCGGCACGCGCCTTCGACCCGGAGGCCGAAAATCGAGCGACCTCCGACCCGGTGCCCGCCGCGACCGCCGATGACCGGACGGGTCGGGCGATCAGGATTCCCGATCACCCGCAACTCGAGGGGCTTGAGGAGAGCTGGGCGGCGCGCTGGGACGCCTGGGGGACGTACCGCTTCGACGATTCCAAGCCGCGCGCCGACGTCTACTCGATCGACACGCCGCCACCGACGGTGTCGGGCGCGTTGCACGTCGGGCACATCTTCTCGTTCACGCAGACCGATTTCGTCGCAAGATTTCAGCGCATGCGCGGCAAGGCCGTCTTCTACCCGATCGGCTGGGACGACAACGGTCTACCGACCGAGCGCCGGGTCCAGAACCACTACGGGGTCCGCTGCGATCCGTCCGTCCCCTACGACCCCGGGTTTTCCCCGCCCGAGAAACCCCCGAAGCACCCGCTGTCCATCTCGCGGCCGAACTTCGTCGAGCTGTGCCACAAGCTCACGTCCGAGGACGAGCAGGCCTTCGAGGCGCTGTTCCGCCGGATCGGGCTCAGTGTCAACTGGGCGGACCAGTACACGACGATCGGTCGGCTCGCCCAGCGGACGTCCCAGCGCGCCTTCCTGCGGATGGTGGCCGCCGGCCACGCCTACCGCCAGGAGGCGCCGACGTTGTGGGACGTCGATTTCCAGACGGCGGTCGCCCAGGCTGAGCTCGAGGACCGGGAGATCGAAGCGAACTTCTTCCGGGTGCGCTTCTCGTCGGCCGAGACCGGCACACCGGTGGAGATCGAGACGACCCGGCCGGAGCTCATCCCGGCCTGTGTCGCACTCGTCGCCAACCCCGACGACACCCGCTACCAGGCGCTGTTCGGCACGACCGCAGTGACGCCGCTGTTCGGGGTCGAGATCCCGATCCGCCCCCACCCGCTCGCCGATCCCGAGAAAGGCTCGGGCATCGCGATGGTCTGCACCTTCGGCGACCTCACCGACGTCACCTGGTGGCGTGACCTCGGCCTCGCCAACCGGACGATCGTGCGGCGCGACGGCCGCCTCGGCCGCGCCCCGTTCGGAAGCCCGGGCTGGGAGAGCCGCGACGCCGGGCGCGCGACGGCGGCGTACGCCGAGCTCGAGGGACTGACCGCCCGCCAGGCCCGGACTCGGATCGCCGACCTCCTCGCGGCCTCGGGCGATCTCGTCGGCGAGCCACGGCGCATCACGCACTTCGTCAACTTCTACGAGAAGGGCGAACGGCCCCTCGAGATCGTCTCGTCCCGCCAGTGGTACGTCCGGACGCTCGAGCGCCGGCAGGCGTTGATCGACGCCGGGCGCGAGATCACCTGGCACCCCGAGTTCATGCGTACCCGCTACGAGGCCTGGGTCGAGGGACTCACCGGGGACTGGAACATCTCGCGCCAGCGCTACTTCGGCGTGCCCTTCCCGGTCTGGTACGCCGTGCGGGCAGACGGGTCGATCGACGACGACCATCCGAACCTCGCCGAGGAGCCCCAGCTCCCCCTCGACCCGGCGACCGCCGTCCCGGACGGCTTCCAGGCGGACCAACGGGGCGAGCCGGGGGGGTTCGTCGCCGACCCCGACGTGATGGACACCTGGGCCACGTCGTCGCTCAGCCCCCACATCGCCGGGCACTGGGTCGACCGGCCCGACCTGTTCGCCCGGATCTTCCCGATGGACCTGCGTCCCCAGGCGCACGAGATCATCCGGACATGGCTGTTCTCGTCGGTGGTGCGCAGCGAGCTCGAGCACCGCTGCGTGCCCTGGAGGCACGTCGCGATCTCCGGGTGGATCCTCGACCCGGACCACAAGAAGATCTCGAAGTCGAAGGGCAACGTCGTCGTGCCGAGCGATTCGCTCGACGCCCACGGGACCGACGCCGTCCGCTACTGGGCGGCGTCCGCCCGCCTCGGCGTCGACACCACCTTCGACGACCAGCAGATGCGCATCGGCCGGAGGCTCGCGATCAAGATCCTCAACGCGACGAAGTTCATCCTGCAACGCGGCTCCGGCGACTCTTGCGATCCGTCGACCGACGCCTCCGCCCCGCCGAGCCATCCCCTCGACCTCGCGATGCTCGGGCGCCTCGCCGCCGTCGTCGTCGAGGCCACCGACGCCTTCGAGAACTACGAGCACGCCCGGGCGCTCGAGCGGATCGAACACTTCTTCTGGACCTTCTGTGACGACTACCTCGAGCTCGTGAAGGCGCGCGCCTACGGCACGGGGCCGGCCGCCGATTCGGCCCGCCGGGCACTCCTCCTCGCCCTCGACACGCAGCTGCGCCTTTTCGCCCCCTTCCTGCCCTTCGCGACCGAGGAGGCCTGGTCGTGGAGCCACGCGGGATCCGTCCACTCCTCGTCCTGGCCGACCCCGGCCGAGCTCGCCACCGACGCCGCCGGGCCCGACGGCCGACTGCTCGACGACGTCGGCACGGTCCTCGGAGCGGTCCGCCGCGCGAAGACCGCGGCGAAACGCTCGATGCGGGCGCGCTGTGCGCACGTCGTCGTCGTCGCGCCGTCCGCGACCCTCGGCCTTCTGCGCCTCGGCGAGGACGACCTCGTCGCCGCCGGGGTGATCGACGACCTCGAACTCCGGACGGGAGAGGGCGAGATCGACGTCTCGGTGGAGCTCGCCCCGGCAGACGACGCCGGCGCCGGGTGATCCGCCTCACCCCCGCGAGGACACGTCCCCGTCCGGCGTCGTTAGGTCCGGGCGCGGTCTTCTGATGGACACCGCATTGCCGCTCAAGACGTCGCCGTCGGGTCCGGCGAAGCAGTCATGACCGCGGCACGCCATGCGACCGGCCCCGGGCCGTCCGGCGACGACGGCGCCGTCGTCCGCACGGTCGACCTCACGAAGGTTTACGCCGGGACCGATTTCCGCGCCGTCGACGAGCTGAACCTGGCGATCGGGAAAGGGGAGATCTTCGGCCTGCTCGGCCCGAACGGCGCCGGCAAGACGACGACGGCGGGGATGCTCACGACCCGGGTCATCCCGACCTCCGGCAGGGCCTTCGTCGCGGGCATCGACGTCGTGCGGCACCCCTCGCCCACCAAGCAGCTGATTGGCGTCGTCTCGCAGACGAACTCGCTCGACCGCCAGCTCAGCGTGTGGGAGAACCTGTACTTCCACGGTCGTCTCTTCGGCATCGGCGCGGCGCAGTCTCGGCGGATCGCCAGCGAGCTCCTCGAGCAGTTCCAGCTCACGAAGTGGGCGAAGGCATCCGTCTATGCGCTGTCCGGCGGGATGGCACAGCGACTGATGGTCGCCCGCTCGATCTTCCACCGACCGGCGGTGCTCTTCATGGACGAGCCCACCGCCGGGCTCGACCCCCAGAGCCGTCTCGCGCTCTGGGATCTGCTCCTGCGACTGAACGCGGACGGTCAGACGATCCTGCTCACCACGCACTACATGGAGGAGGCGGACCGGCTCTGCGGCCGGGTGGCGATCATGGACCACGGCAGGGTCCTCGCTCTCGACACGCCGGCGAAGCTCAAACAAACGGTCGGTGCGGACACGATCGTCACGGTGAAGACGACGGGCGACCCGGAAGCGCTCGAACGCGCGCTCGCGAGCGAGATCACCGGCGTCACCCGCACACGGCGCACCGAGGACGGCCTCGAGCTCCACGTCCGGGGCGAAACCCGCCTCGTCGCCCGGGTCGCCACCGCGGCCGAGGCTGCGGGCTTCAGCGTCGCCGACCTCGCCGTCACCGAACCGAGCCTCGAGACGGTCTTCATCAACCTCACCGGCAGGGAGCTCAGGGAGCAATGACCGCCGACGGTTCGCTGCTTTCGAGCCACGCCCCCGTCGCCACGCAACCGCGCCGGACCACGCTCGCCGCGAGCCGGATCGCCCTGCGGGCGCTTTTGCTGCGGGACCTCACGGTGCTGCGCAAGAACATCTTCGAGTTCACGATCCGCACGCTCGTCCAGCCGTTCCTTTTGTGCTTCGTGTTCCTTTACGTCTTCCCGAAGATCGGCCAGTCCGTCGGCGGCGGACACACGACGGGCGGCGAGACCTCGTTCGCGACGGTGCTCGTGCCGGGGGTCGTCGGGATCTCGATCATGTTCCAGGGCGTGCAATCCGTCGCGTTGCAGCTCTCCCAGGAATTTGGATTCACCCGCGAGATCGAGGACCGCGTCCAGGCGCCCTGCCCGATCTGGCTCGTCGCCATCGCCAAGGTGCTGTCGGGGGCCATCCAGGGGATGATCTCGGCCGCCATCGTCCTGCCGATCGCCTCGCTCGTCCACGCCGCCGGGGTGGAGGCCCAGATCGACCTGCACTGGTGGGTCATCGTGACGCTCGTGCCGATCTCGTGCGCCGCGATGGCCTCGCTCGGGCTCGTGCTGGGCACGAGCTTCGAACCGCGCAACATCGGACTGATGTTCGGGTTCGTCATCCTGCCGGTCACGTTCCTCGGCGGGACCTACTACCCCTGGACACGGCTCGCGCCGGTAAAGCTCGGCGCCTGGCACTGGCTCCAGACGGTCGTGCTCATCAACCCGCTCATCTACGTGAACGAGGGGATGCGGGCCGCCTTCACGGCCTCGGCGCACCTCCATCTCTACGTCGTCTACCCGGCGCTCCTCGGCTTCTGCGCGATCTTCCTTGCGATCGGCCTGCACAACTTCCGCCGCCGGGTGCTTTCCTAGAGCGCCTTTGGCAATCGCCTAACGCGTGAGCTCGCTGTCGGCGGCGCCTGCCAGGAGCTCGCAGGCGCGCCAGCAGTACCAGGCGGCGACCGACCGGTACGGGCGGAAGGTGTCGCCGAGCGGTTCGAGTTCGCGCTCGGTCGGCGCCGGCACCCGCCAGGCGAGTCCGTAACCCCGGCGCACCCCGAAGTCCCCCGTCGGCCACACGTCGATGCGCCGCAGCTGGAACATGAGGAACATCTGTGCCGTCCACCGGCCGATCCCGCGCACCATCGACAGGTGCGCCACGATGTCCTCGTCGTCGGCCCGGGCGAGGTGGCGCGGGTCGAGGTCGACCGTCCCGTCGAGCACCTTCGTCGCGAGGTCGCGCAGCGATTCGGTCTTGTTGCGAGACAGCCCGACGGCCCGCAGGTCGTCGTCGGACAGACCGAGCAGGGCCGCCGGGTCATCCGGATCGCCCATCGCCGCGATGAGCCGACCGTGGATCGCGGCGGCCGCCGCACCGGCGAGTTGCTGGTAGAGCACCGAGCGCGTCAGCGCCGCGAACGCAGTGTCGCTCGGCGGCCGGAAGACCGGCGGCCCCGCGGCCTCGATCAACGCGGCGAGAACCGGGTCGCGCCCGGCGAGTTCGACCGCCGCGGCCTTGTGGGAGGGGCGTCGGGTCGCCGGCCGTCTTCGCTCCTCGGTCACGGCGAGAGTCTGCACCGTTCGACCGCCGCGTCGGCAAACCGACCCTCCGGCCAGCCGGTCCGCACGACGCCCGCGACCGACTCCGACGTCGGCCCGACCCCGATGAGGACCGCCCCGTTCGCAGCCGCGGCGCGATGATCGGGGCCGTGGTCACGATGACGACCGAGCGGTTCGAGGAGCTCGTCGCCTCGGCCCTCGACTCTCTCCCGGAGAGCCTCGGCCGCCAGATGGAGAACGTCGCGGTCTCGGTCGACCCGTACGCGCCGGCCGGCAGGCTGTTCGGGCTCTACGAGGGTGTCCCGCTGACCCGGCGGGGCGTCTCGTACTCGGGGGTCCTGCCCGACCGGATCACGATCTTCATGCGGAGCATTTGCGCGAGTTGCCGGACCGAGGAGGAGGTCACGGCGACCGTGCGCAAGACCGTGATCCACGAGGTGGCCCACCACTTCGGTATCGGGGACACCCGCCTCGGTGAGCTCGGCTGGGCCTGACCGAGCATCGCCTCGACTCCCCCGCGCCGAAGTCGGCCGCCAAAAACGGCCCGTCCGGCGGGCGAGTGACGCTCCTAGCTGCCTTTCGTCGAGAACCGCCGACGAATCTGGCCGGCGATCTCCGCCTCGGTGCTCGGGACCTTGAACGTAATGAGTGCCGAGTCGTCGGACGACTCGAACCCGACCCGGTCGTCGTGGAGCACGCACGTCCCGTCGTCGAGTGTCCGGAACCCGACGAGCAGCTGCGACTGGTCGATCCCGAGGAACTTCGCCGCCTTGTCGAGAAGGGCGAAGGCACCGTCTTTGGTGGCGAAGCTCCAGCGGTAGCGGTCGCCCTGGCGTTCGATGAGGAGCTCGGGATCGATCGTCATGGCTGCCTCGACCGCTTCGCAGACGGTCTCGAGCGCCGAGAACGCGAATGCGCTCTCGAGCAGCCCGGTCCGATTCGAACCCTGAGGCGTATCCGAGGAAACTGTCACTGTTCCGTCGTCATCCCGCCTCACGTCCTATCGCGCGAAGCCGAGACCCGTCGCGCCGACTCGTTCGGACGCCGGTGGGCGACCCCATTCAGCGGCACATGTCTGCTCACCGACCTGATTATCGCAGCAAGGACGGACCGCCCGCGCTCGGCCGACCTACGCCGCCCGGTCGTCCAGTTCCGCCTGCGCCCGGGAGAGGATCGCGGCCGCGGTCTGCTGGATCCGTCCGCACGATCCGCGCACGGCGCCGATCGCTTGCTCGCCGCCACCCGCCCAGGCGGCAACGTACCCGAACGAGTACTCGCCGCTGTCGATGCCGAGCGCCCGGCACACGACGTAGGCCGTCGATTCGGCCTCGAGCTCGGCGAGCGCCCGGGCGTCGAAATCCTCGTGGAGCAACGCATGGGCGAGCTCGTGGGCGAGGGTCTTCACGCGCTGGGACGGGGTGTTCCGCGCTTCGACCCGGATGCGGCGATCGGCGTGGGAACAGTCGCCGTTGAGGTCCCCGGAGAACTCGTGATCCTCGACCACGAAATCGAGCGATCGGGCGACACTGACGAGCCGGTCGTAGCAGCCCGCCGGATCCTCGCCCACGAGGCGGCTGCACACCGTCGGCAGTCGCTCGCCATCGGTCTGGGAGACGTCGAAGACGGGCACGAGCTTGAAGCCCCGGACGACGCGCTCGGTGTCGCCAACCGAGTCCTCGCTCCGATAGCGGATCGGCGCGAGGATCCAGATCGCCTTCTCCCCGGCCCGCACGTACCGGTTGAGCTTGCGCCAGGACCGGTAACCCGCCACCTGCGTCGCCTCGGGACACTGGGCGGCGATGAGGAGGACGTTGTTGAAGCTGTAGCAGTGGAACCGGCTGAGATACCCGAGGTACCTCCTCCACTCGTCAGATGTCGTGAGGCCGGCGATCCCGTCGGCGAGCTGGGCGATGACCTCCGCGTGCCTTATCGTCCGGACCATCTCGTCGTCCTCCTGTCGGGTCGGTCTGGCGCCCGAAACCTCCGGGTGATGCGACCCGACCGCCCGGTGCGGCGCCGCGGCTTTTGGGCTGCGGGACCGCGAAACCGCGTTGGCGGGTGACGCAATAGGAGGACCCTCACCGGGACGACCGATCGCCGGCGCGGACGGGACAGCCCGAACCTCCGGCAACAAGGGATCGAGAACGCGATCCGATCGGAGCCGTCACGCTAGGCGCGTCGTGTGACACCGCCGCCTTGCGACCGTCGATCGGGCGAAAAGAGCGCCGACGTCGACGGCGAGGAGAAGCCGCGGATCGGCGGGCCCGAACCTTCGGGTGGGGATCTCGCGAGCCGCCGCCTCGTGGTCAGCCGATCGGTGAGACGGCGGTCCGGCGGCGACCGCCCCTCTCGCCGAGTCGCTCAGGCGTTCGCCAGGATCGACGCGCCGAGGTGCCGCGCGATGATCGCCATCCGCATCGGGATCATGTTCGCCATCTGCTCGACGTCTTTCATCCTCGGGTCGGAGTCGACGCTGGGATGCAGCTCGTCCCGGCGCGGCCTCGGGTGGAGCACGATGGCGTCCGGCGACATCTGCTGGATCCTGTCGTAGTCGACGATCCAGCTCGTGTAGTCGCGGGCCAACTGCTCGGCGCGCACGATCTCGGCCGGATCCTCGCCCGTGTACTCGTCCGGATTCCGGCCCAGGTAGAGAACGTCCGTGTCCCGCATGGCCCCGTCGAGATCGCTCGTCCTCGTCAACCGGGGCCCCAGGAACGCGACGAGCTCGCGGGGCACCCGGGCCGCGGGGGACTCCACAGCCACCACGTGCATGCCGAGCGTCGCGGCCCCGATCATCAGGGAGTGGTGGGCGCGGTAACGCTCCTGGTCGCCGACGACCGTGACGGTGAGCCCCTCGAAGCGATTGAATTTCTTGTGCATCGTGAACACGTCGCCGAGGGCCTGGGTGGGGTGCTCGTTGTGCCCGTCGCCGAGGTTGATGACCGGCACGACCCGCCCGAGCTGGCCGTACTCCGCGGCCTTGGCGATGACGTACGCCGCGAACGCCGGTCCCCCGTTCTCGGCGGTCCGGATGCCGAGGATGTCGGCCTGGGTCGCGAAGGCCACCCAGGAGTCGGCGAGCGACTCGCCCTTCGCCTCGGACGAGCTGCTCATGCCGCTGATCAGCTCGGCGGATCCGCCGAGCTTGCGCATCGCCGAGGTGCAGCTGCCGCCGGTCCGGGTCGACGGTTGCCGCATGATCGCCTTCATGACGGCCCGGGGCAGGAGCGCGAGGCCGCGCCGCTCCGGGTCGCGGATCGCCCTCTCGGCGGCGTAGGCCTCGTCGAGGTACGTGGCGATGTCGTCGGCCGTCAGCTGGTGCATGGAAAGCAGGTTCTTGCCCGCCGCGTCTCCGGCGATCGGCTGCGTCACCGCAGACAGGTCGATTACTTCCGCCGCTTCGGCTGTTGCCATCTTCTTCTCCCTCGGCACGAGGCACGGTTGGAACGAGTGGGTGCGGGAAACCGACGGTCAGTCGCCGGCGCAACGAAAATTCCGCCCGTCACGGACGATGGCGGGGGCATCGCGACGTCCAGGTACTCGGCCGCGAACATTCCCTCGGGTTCCGTGATGCGAGCTCCACGTGACGCGTCGACGAGATCGGTCGCCGTCAGGCTAATTGCGTCCCCACGGAAAAGGGGGAACCACTGTGCGTGGCAATGCGCCCCGGACTCGGTCGGTGATGGCGCGGACCGGCTCGATCAGGGGATTTCGAGGTCGGACAAGTCGACGATCGCCCGGGAGTGCTCGCCCCAGTCCGACCCGCCGGCCCAGGTCTCGCGCTTCCAGATCGGCACCGTCGCCTTCACGAGGTCGATACAGAGCCGGGCGGCGGCGAACGCGTCCGACCGGTGCGGGGCGGCGGCGATCACCGTGACCGAGACCTCGCCGACTGCAAGCACCCCGACGCGGTGAAGCAGCGCGATCCGCCGCACCTCGGGATAGCGCGCCCGCACGGCGCTCGCCACGTCGGACATCTTCGCCGTGGCGTAGGCCTCATACGCCTCGTACTCGAGACTGACGACGCCCGGACGACCTTCGGACTGGTCGCGGACCGACCCGCAGAACGAGACGACGGCCCCGCAACCCGGCAGCGACGCCCAGGCCAGCGCCTCGGCGACTGGCAGCTCCCCCGCCGTGACCGCGATCCAGTTCTCCTGATCCTCACCGCTCATCGCGGGTCGATCGTAGGCCGGGCGCCGCGGGGCCGATCCGCCGGGGACGGGCCCGGGGGCTTCGGGCGGACCGGAAAACGGTCGACCCGAGGTGTCTCGAGCCCAGGTCGCACGACCGGGCCGGGGCCCGGCACAGACTCGATCGAAGCCTCGTCGGCGTGATTGCGCACCGCCTCTGGTCCGCGGCACCCTACGCTTCACCAGGTGGAGGAGATCCTCGACGACATCGACCGGTGGTGGACGGCGGGTCGCCGCGTGGCCATCGCCCGCGTGATCGACATCGAGGGATCGGCCCCGCGGGAGCCGGGCGCCGCCATGGCGGTCAGCGAGGACGGCGAGGTCGCCGGGTCCGTGTCGGGTGGGTGCGTGGAGACGGCGCTCGTCGCCGACGCGCTCGACGTCCTGGCGTCGGGGCGCGCCCACATCGCGGCCTTCGGCTACTCGGACGACGAGGCATTCGCCGTGGGTCTCACCTGCGGCGGCACCATCCGGGTGTACGTCGAACCCGTCGGCGATGGCGGGATGGCCGCCGAAATCCTCGAGGCGCTGCGCGGCCATCTCGCGGCACAGCTTCCCGTCGCGCTCGCCACCGTGCTCGAGACGAACGCCGACGAGGCGGCCGACCAGGGTGATTGCGCCCCTGCAGCCGGGGCGACGATGCTCGTGCGGTCCGGCGGCGAGACGACCGGTTCGCTGGGGATCCGCGAGCTCGACGACGCGGTGCGCCGCGACGTGCTCGGGCACCTCGAAGCCGGGACGACCGCCATCCGCCGGTATGGCCCCCGCGGCGAAGCCAGCCGCCAGGATCTCGCCGTGTTCGTCGAGACGTTCGCGCCGCCGCCTCGGATGGTCATCTTCGGGGCGGTGGACTTCACGGCGGCGCTCGCCAAGGTGGCGAAGATCCTCGGCTACCGCGTCATCGTGTGCGACGCGCGCCCGGTCTTCGCCACGCCGACCCGGTTCCCCATGGCCGACGAGATCGTCGTCGACTGGCCCGACCGCTGCCTGGCGACGATCGGCCCGACGCTCAGTGCGCGCGACGCGGTCTGCGTCCTCACCCACGACCCGAAGTTCGACGTCCCCGCCATCGTCGCAGCGCTTGAGACCCGCGCCGGCTACATCGGCGCCATGGGGTCCCGCCGCACCGCGGCCGATCGCGAGAAGCGGCTCCGGAAGGCCGGCGTTGCTGCCGAGGAGATGGCCCGCGTCATGGCCCCGATCGGCCTCGACATCGGGGCGGTGACCCCCGAGGAGACGGCGATCTCGATCTGTGCCGAGATCGTCACGCGGCGTTCCGGAGGTCACACGGGATCGTCGCTGCATGCGACCGACGGACCCATCCACCATCCGAACCGATGAAACCCGCGCACCCATGACACCGAGGACGTCCAGCAAATTGGCACGAGAAGCCCACTAGCCTCGAGCTGAGAGAGATCCGTTGACGACGATCACCACCGCCGGGACCCGAGGCCGGGTCGGAGAGGCTGCCCCGCGCATCGACGGGGTGCCGAAGGTGGAAGGTTCGTTCGCCTACGCGAGCGACCTGCACCGCGAGGGCATGCTCTTCGGCGCGACGTTGCGTTCGAAGCCCGCCTACGCCCGGATCCGATCCGTCGACACGTCGTCGGCGGTCGCGAGCCCTGGGGTCGCGGCGGTCATGCTCGGCGCCGACGTGCCGGGGATCAACCGGTTCGGATTGAACTTCATCGACCAACCGGTGCTGGCCGACGACGTCGTGCGGTACGCGGGCGAGCCGATCGCCGTCGTCGCCGCCTCGACTCCCGAACAGGCCCAGCAGGCGGTGGAGAGGATCGTCGTCGACCTCGAGCCCCTCGCCGGCGTGTTCGACATGGAAAAAGCCCTTGCGCCCGACGCCCCCCGACTCCACGATTTCGGGAACGTGCTGCGCCACGTCCACATCCTCCACGGCGAGCCCGACTCGGCCGAGGCCGACGTCTGGGTCGACGGCTACTACGAGACGGCCATGCAGGACCAGGCGGCGCTCGGACCCGAGGCGGGGCTCGCGGTGCCCGCGGAGGACGGAGGGGTGGACCTCTACGTCACAACGCAGTGGCTCCACGTCGACCGGGAGCAGATCGCGCCGTGTCTCGACCTGCCCGAGGACAGGGTCCGGTTGCACCTCGCGGGCGTCGGCGGCGCCTTCGGATCCCGCGAGGACATCCATATGCAGATCCACGCCTGCATGCTGGCGTTGCGCACCGGACGGCCGGTGAAATTCAGCTACGGACGCGAGGAGTCCTTCCACGGCCACGTCCACCGCCACCCGTCCCGCATCTGGATGCGCCACGGCGCGAACCGCGACGGCAAGCTCGTCGCCCTGGACGTCCGGCTGATGTTCGACGGCGGCGCCTACGCCTCGTCGTCCCCCGCCGTCCTGGGCAACGCCGCGAGCATGGCCGCCGGGCCGTACGAGGTGCCCCACGTCCGGGTCGAGGGCACGGTCGTCTACACGAACAACCCGCCGTGCGGCGCGATGCGCGGGTTCGGCGCCCCCCAGGTCTGCTTCGCCCACGAGGCCCAGATGGACAAGCTCGCTCGCGAGCTCGGCCTCGACCCGGTCGAGCTGAGGTTGCGCAACGCCCTCGCCACCGGCTCGGTCCTGCCGACCGGACAGGTCGTCACAGGGAGCGCCCCGGTGCGGGAGCTGATCGAGCGGTGCATGGCGATCCCCCTGCCGGAAAGGGAACCGGAGCAGGGCCGCGATCTCATGCGCTATCCGGGCGGCGCCGGGAACGTGACCCACGGCGAGGGGCTGAAGCGTGGTGTTGGCCTCGCGGTCGGCTACAAGAACGTGGCGTTCAGCGAAGGTTTCGACGACTCCGCGACGGCGAGTGTGACGCTCGCCCGCAGCCCCGACGGACCGGAGGCGGAGATCCACACGGCGGCGGTCGAGATGGGCCAGGGCCTGTACACGTTCCTCGCCCAGGTCGTGCGCACCGAGCTCGACGTCGACCGGGTCGTCATGCACGCGATCGACACCCAGATCGGCGGCGCCGGATCGACATCGGCGTCGCGCCAGTCGATGATGGCGGGCGGTGCGGTGCAGATGGCGTGCGCGGCGGTGCGCGCCGCGCTTTTCGACCGGGTTCGCGCGCGTCAAGCTGACCTGCCCCCCCAAGTCGAGCTCTCGTTGGCTGGCGGCTGGGTCGTGGCGGGAGATTCGCCGCTCGTCGGGCTCGACGACCTCCTCGACGAGCCGATCGTCGGCGAGGCCGTCTACCACCACCGCCCGACCGAGGCCTTCGACGAGAACGGGCAGGGTGACGTCCACGTCTGTTTCGCCTTCGCCGCCGAGCGGGCGGTCGTCGAGGTCGACGAGGAGCTCGGTCTCGTGCGCGTGCTGCAGGTGGCCGCGGCGGTCGACGCCGGCCGGGTTCTCAACCCCATGGGCCTCACCGGCCAGATCGAGGGGGGCACCGCCCAGGGCCTCGGCCTCGGGCTGATGGAGGAGGTCCAGCTCGCCGACGGCGTGATCCGCAACCCGTCGTTCACCGACTACCTCATCCCGACGATCCTCGACATGCCCCCGGTCGTCTCGGTCGCCGTCGAGGAGCCCGAGCCCGGCTCCCCCTACGGCCTGAAGGGCGTCGGCGAATCGCCGACGATCGTCGCGACGGCGGCCGTCGTCGCCGCGTTGCGCGACGCGACGGGTCGGGAGCTCAACCGCGCCCCCGTTTCGCCGGACGAGCTCGTCGGCCTGCGCGGACCGGCGCGCACCGACGGCCGTCCCCCGCTGCCCCAGGTCCCGGGCCAGAAGTCGGTGCCTTACTACTTCGAGATGAGCTCCGGCCAGCAAAAGCTCATGTGAGAGAGCCGATGACCTGCGATGAGAACCCGGCGAGTTCGGCGCGAGCGGCGCTGCGCCGCCGCGCGGTGACGCCATGACGTTCATCCGGCCGACGAGCTGGGCGGAGGCGCTCGCCGCCCGGGCGGCCCATCCCGAGGCCGTCGTCGTCGCGGGCGGCACCGACGTGATGGTCGAGGTGAATTTCGGGCGCCTGCACCCGGCGGCGTTCCTCGACCTGTCGCGTGTCGAGGAGCTGCGCACCTGGGGACGCGAGAACGGACAGGTCCGCGTGGGCTCCGGCGTCACCTATCGCGGGATTATGCACGGGTTGTCGGGCGAACTCCCGGGCCTCGCCGCCGCCGCCCGCACGGTGGGCTCGCCGCCGATCCGCAATCGGGGGACGATCGGGGGCAACCTCGGCTCGGCTTCGCCCGCCGGAGACTGTCACCCGCCCCTGCTCGCCAGCGGCGCCGAGGTCGAGATCGCCTCGGTGAGCGCGAGCAGGACCGTGCCGATCGCCGAGTACTTCATCGGTCCGAAGCGCAGCGTCCTCGGCCCCGACGAGCTCATCGCCGCAGTGTGGGTTCCGGCGGCGACGGGCCCCCAGTCGTTTTCGAAGGTGGGATCGCGCAACGCCATGGTGATCGCGATCTGCTCGTTCGCGCTGGCGCTCCACCCCGCAGAACGGCGCGTCGGCACTGGCATCGGCTCCGCGGGCCCGGTGCCGCTGCGCGCCGGTTCCGCCGAGGAGTTCCTCGCCGGGCATCTCGGAGAGACGAACGCCTGGGATTCGCGTACCTCGCTCGACGACGTCGCCGTCGACGAGTTCGCCCGACTCGTCGCCGAGGCCGCCCGACCGATCGACGACGTGCGCGGGTCGGCGGACTACCGGCGGCACGCGCTCCGGGTGCTCGCCCGCCGATCGCTCGGCTGGTGCTGGGAGGAATACCGGGAGATGAGGTCATGAACGTCTCGTTGACCGTGAACGGCGTTGCCCGCCTGGCCGAAGGCGTCGAGGAGGAGGCGAGTCTGCTCGACCTGTTGCGGGACCACCTCGGGATGTTCGGCACGAAGAACGCCTGCGAGCAGGGTGAGTGCGGATCGTGCTCCGTCTACCTCGACGACGTGCTCGTCTGCTCGTGCCTCGTCCCCGCCGGTCAGGCCGAGGGCGCCGCGGTGACCACGGTGGAGGGGCTCGCCTCCGACGGGATCCTCGACCCCGTCCAGCAGGCCTTCGTCGAGGCCGGTGCCGTCCAGTGCGGGTTCTGCACGCCCGGCTTCGTCATGGCCACCCACGACCTGCTCCGGCGCGTGCCCGACCCCGACGACGCCGAGATCCGGGAGGCGCTCTCGGGCAACCTCTGCCGCTGCACCGGATACCAGAAGATCATCGACGCGGTCCATCTCGCGGCCCGGAGCTGAATTCTCGACCGGCTCCGTGCTTCGTCATACCAGCGGGCCGCGACGAAACCGCCGTACCTCGACCTCCCGGTGTCGCAGTCAGACCATCGGCGCGTGCTGGCAGTGCTTCGATTCCTCGATTCGGCCCTCTGACCGTTCGTCGGGCGCCACCGCAGCCAGATCGCGCCCTCAGTCGATCGTGAAATGCGTCCCGGTCTGGCCGGCGAGCGCCCGCGCGAGGTTCGGGGGGTCGGTGACGATGGCGTGGCTGCCGCCGTGCTCGAGGAACTCGACGATCGCCTCGATCTTCGGCGCCATGCTGCCTGCCGCGAAGTGCACGCCTTCGGCGAGATAGCGGCGCGCCTGGGCGAGCGTGAGATGGTCGACCCAGCGCTGGGCGGGCGTGCCGAAGTCGAGGGCCACCTTCTCGACCGCCGTCGAGATGAGGAACAGGTCGGCGTCGAGATCCCGGGCGAGCAGCGAACACCCGAGGTCCTTGTCGATCACGGCCTCGACGCCGAACAGATCCCCCTCGGAGTTGGCGACGACAGGGATCCCCCCGCCCCCGACCCCGATGACGATCGACCCGGCGGCAATGAGCGTCCTGATCGCCTCGAGCTCGACGATGCGCTGGGGCCTCGGGGAGGCGACGACGCGGCGCCACCCACGGCTCGCGTCCTCGACGACCTCCCAGCCGTCCTGCTCCCGGCGCCGGCACGCCTCGGCCTCGTCCATGAACGAGCCGATCGGCTTGCTCGGGTTCGCGAAGGCGGGGTCGTCGCGGGCGACCTCGGCCTGGGTCACGACCGCCACGACGGGCTTGTCGATCCCGCGGCGGCGCAGGACGTTCTGCAGGTTCTGGGCGAGCGCGTAGCCGAGCGCCCCCTGGGAGTCCGCGCCGCAGACGTCGAGCGGGATCTCGTGCAGCTCGTGGGCGGCGATCTCGGAGCGGCGCAGGATGAAGCCCACCTGGGGGCCGTTGCCGTGGCCGACGACGACGTCCCAGCCGTCGGCGATCATCGCCGCCACGTGCTCGGAGGTCTCGTGGGCCGCGACGTACTGGTCGCGCACGGCCTGGTGCATCCGGTCCTTGATCAGCGAGTTCCCGCCGATCGCTACCACGACGAGTCGATTGGCCATGAGGTCGACCTCAGCTCATCGTGAGCGCCATGACCGCCTTCTGGCCGTGGAGGCGGTTCTCGGCCTCGTCGTAGACGACGGAGTGCGGCCCGTCGATCACCTCATCGGTGACCTCGACGTTGCGGTCCGCCGGGAGCGGGTGCATGAAGATCGCCTCCTCGTTCGCCAGGGCGAGACGACGCGCGTCGGTGATCCAGCTGGAGTACTTGGCGATGAGCTCCGCCCCTTTCGCCTCGTCCGTCGTCGTGAGCAGCGCACCCCAGCTCTTGGCGTAGATGACGTCCGTGCCCCGCATGCCCTCGTCGAAGTCGTGCGACACCTCGAACGAGGTGTGGGCGCGCCTCGCCTCCTCCTTGGCCTGGTCGACGATCTCGGGCATGAGGATGAACTCGGGCGGGTGGACGAGCCGCACGTTCATGCCGAAGCGCGGGAGCAGCAGCGCCAGGCTCTGCGGCGCGCTGATCGGCTTCTGGTAGCTCGCGGCGCACGCCCAGCTGATCGTCGCCGTGCGGCCGCGCGGATCGCCGAAGCGCTCGATGATCGTCATGAGGTCGGCGAGCGCCTGGTGCGGGTGGAAGACGTCGCACTGCATGTTGAGAACGGGGACCCGGCTCGCCGCGGCGACCTCGCGCTGGTAGGCGTTGCCGATCTGCCAGTCGACGTTGCGGATGGCGATTCCGTCGTTGTAGCGGCCGAGGATCTCGCCGATCTCCTTGGCGGTGTCGCCGTGGGCGATCTGGGTCGTGCGGCTCTCGATGAACTGCGCGTGGCCCCCGAGTTGCGCCATGCCCGCCTCGAACGACGCCCGCGTCCGCGTGCTCGAGAAGAAGAACAGCATCGCGAGGACCTTGTCCCGCAGCAGCGGGTGGGGCCGCCCGAGCGCCCGGTCGCGCTTCAGACCGAACGCCACCTCGAGCACGGTGTCGATCTCGTCCTTGGTCCACTCGCTGAAGTCGATGACGTCCCGACCCCGAAGATGTGTCTGCATCGTTCGCCTTTCTCGACTCGTCCCAGGTCCCGGCGACTACTGCACGGCGCCGAGCACCAGTGCCAGCAACGCCATGCGCATCACGACGCCGTTGAACGCCTCGAACCAGTAACGGGCGTGGCGCGTGCTGTCGACGTCGGGGGGCAGCTCGTCCATCCTCGGCAGCGAGTGGAGAATGATCGCCCCGGGCTTGGCTGATTTCGCCATCAGCTCGCGCGTGACGCGGTAGGCGGGCGGCGTGAGCCCGTGCTCCTTCACTTCTTCGCGGGACTTCGTGTAGTCGGGCTGGACGACCGGCTCCATGTAGACGACGTCCGCCTCGGCAAGGCACTTCGCGACGCTCTCGTACTCCCGGTAACGGACGCTGCGGGCGTCGAGCTCGGCGGAGAACTCGGGCAGGAGCGACATCTCGGGCGGGTGGACGAGCGACGCGGTCATGTCGAACTGCGACATCGCGTAGAGGATCGAGTGCATCGTGCGCATGCGCATGTCCCCGACGCACAATACGTTGAGCCCGTCGAGCGTGCCCTTGTCCTTCCAGATCGTGTAGAGATCGGTGAGCACCTGGGTGGGGTGCTCGCCCCAGCCGTCGCCGCAGTTGATCACCGGCACCGAGGACCACTTGGCGGCCTCCGCCGGCGCGCCCTGCTCGAAGTGGCGCATCGCGATGACGTCTCCGTAGTACTCGAGCATGTGGACGGTATCCTTGATGGACTCCTGGTAGAAGTCCCCGGCGCGGGTCATCTTCGCGTCGGAGAACCCGAGCACGTGCCCGCCGAGGCGGTGCATCGCCGCCTCCGTCGCGAGGCGCGTCCGCGTGCTCGGCTGGTAGAAGGCCGTGAGGAGCGTCTTCGAGGAGAGCAGGTCGCCGTTCTCGCGGCGCTCCGCCAACGGCGCCAGCTCGTCGGCGACCCGGAACACCTCGAAGTACTCGTCACGCTCGAAGTCCTTGAGCGAAAGGATGTCCCTTCCGGCGAAGCTCCTCATCTCGTGCCGACCTCCTGTGTCTGCTGGCTCGTCATGAGCCGAAAGTGTCGATCATCAACCGCACGTCGCTGCCGAGCGGGTACAGGATCGGGCAGGTCGCGCCCGCCGCGATGTACTCGTCGACCTTGGCCCGGCACTCCTGCGGCGTGCCGGACGCCGTGATCATCTGGACCGCGTCGTCGGGCACGAGGCGCATCGCCCTGTGGATCTCCTCCGGCCCGGCGGGCCAGGTGAGGACCTTGCCGATCTCCTCGATGAGGGCCGGGTCGACCCCGCTCGCCTTCATGATGTGGGGCTGCTGCCCGAGATACTGGGTGAGGAGCTCACGGGCCCGGTCGAGGGCGAGCTCGCGGTCGTTGTCGAGCGAGCACACGACGAGCTGGGGCCGGTCGATCTCGTCGAGGTTGCGCCCGGCGCGCGCCGCGCCGATGGCGAGGTGCTCCATCGCCTCCCGGTTGTAGGCGGGGCTCACCATGTAGTTGAGCACCACCCCGTCGGCGATTTCGGCGGCGAGCTCCATCATCTGCATGCCGGTCGCGCCGATGTAGATCGGCACGTGCTTCGGCGAGCGGTCGCCGTGGACGATGTCGATCTCGACGTCGTCCAGGTGCACGAACTCCCCGTGGTAGGTGACGCGCTCCATGGCGAGGAGCCGCCTCGTCGCCTCGACCACCTCGCGCATCGCGCGTAGCGGTCTCCGGCGGTCGATGCCGACCTTGCCCGCCAGCGGTTCCCACCACGCGCCGAGCCCGAGGATCACCCGCCCCGGCGCGAGCTCGTCGAGCGTCGAGAACGTCGCGGCGAGGAGGCCCACGTTGCGGGTCCAGATCGGGATCACCCCGGAGGCGACCTTGATCCGGCTCGTGACGGCGGCGTAGGCCGCCATCGGCACCGTCGCCTCGCGCACGAGCCGGCTCTCGGCCTGCCAGATCGCCTCGAAGCCCCGCTCCTCCGCGTAGCGCGAGTACTCCATGCCGTCACGGATCGGATGCATGTCCTGCAGATACAGGGCGGCCCTCATCGCTCCTCCCTCCTTCTCGGATCGTAGGTGTGCGCGGGCGTCTCTTCGAGGCGCCGCCACAGCCGCTCGGTGACCCGCGTCTCGTCGGCGGCGACCTCGGCCTCGTCGACCCGGGTCGAGCGACCCCCTTCGACGACGAGCTCGCCCGCCACGTAGACGTCGCGGACCCGCCCCGGGGCGAGGCCGAAGACCCAGTGCCCGGCGAGGTTCGCCGCCCCGATCGGCGTCGGCGGCGCATAGGAGAGCACACAGAGGTCCGCCGGCGCGCCCGGCCTGAGCGTTCCGAGTAGCGGCTCGTCGTAGGCCCGTGCCGCCAGGCGCGCGCCCTCCGCCAGGCGGACGAGCGGCCAATCCGGTGACGTGCCGAGATCGGCCTCCTTGGCGCGGAAAAAGCCCGCCTGCGATTCGGCCAGCATGTCGCCGCCGATGCCGTCGGTCCCGAGAGCGACGCGCCCCGTCCGGCGATTGAACGGCGAGTGGCCGACGCGGTTGTTCATGTTCGAGCGCGGGTTGCAGGCGACGGTCGCCCCGGATGACTCGACGAGGCGTGCCTCGTCCTCGTCGACGTGCACGCAGTGCGCGAGCAGCGCCCGTTCCGTGAGCACGCCCGCGTCGGCGAGTCGGTCCGCCACCCGCTTGGAACAACGCCCGACACAGTCGCGCTCGTCCACCTCGTCCTCGGCCACGTGGATGTGCACCCCCACTCCGGCGTCGGCCGCCGCGCCGGCGCAGGCTTCGAGGGTCGCGTCCGAAAGTGTGAACGAGGCGTGCGCGCCCACCATCGCGCGGGCGAGGGGCAGGTCGCGACGCAGGAAACGCCGGTTCTCCGCGAGGCCCGCCCGCGCGCGCTCGAGGCCGTCCCGGTCCGTCACCTCGTAGCAGAGCACCGAACGCGCGCCCAGCCCGCCGAGCGCCTCGGCGATCACGTCGAGCGAGCCGTCGATCGAATTCGGCGAGGCGTGGTGGTCGACGATCGTCGTCGTCCCGGCGAGGAGGGCGTCGAGTCCTCCCCGGATCGCGGAGGCGCGCACGGATTCCTCGTCGAGGGCGCGGTCGAGCCGCCACCAGATCCGCTGGAGGATCTCCGTGAAATCCCGTGGCGGCGCGAGCGCGTACGGCATGCCCCGGGAGAGGGCCGAGTAGAGGTGGTGGTGGGCACAGACGTTGCCGGGCACGACGAGCGTGCCGGTGCAATCCCTCGGCACGGCCGCCGCGGGGGCCTCGCCGAGAGCCCGGACGCGCCCGTCGGCGATGACGACGTCGGCCGCGACGACCTCGGGTGGGTCGAGCGCGACGACGACCGTCGCGCCGCGCAGGACGACCGCCGGGGCCGAGGCGTCGTGTCGGGACCGGGCCACCGCGCTCAGCGCTCGATCCCGGTGAAAAGAAGCGCCACGCGCTCGTCGGTGCGCACCGCGCCGGCGCGGAGCAACTCGGCGAGCCCGGCGAGGCCGGCAGATCCGGTCGCCGAGACGTTGAAACCCGCGTCGTACCCGAGCTGGTGGGCCTCGACGAGCCCCTCCTCCGTCACGACGACCGGCTGGCCGCCGGTGGCGAGCATGGCCCGCACGACCTCCAGCCAGTCGTAGGTCTCGTCGTCGAGGATCCCCTCGGCGACACTTCTCGGCTCGCTCTCCCAGGGCCACATGTAGCTCGATCGCGACCGCGCCGCGCCTTCGAGCGCACCGTCGATCTCGGCGGCGTCGGGCGAGGCCGGAAGGGTGGCGCGCACCTTGAGGTAGGCACGTTCGAGCGGATGGGCGCCCGTCGTCTGCACCGTGTGGATCCGCGCGACGCGGTCCATCCTCCCGAGCGCCTGAGACTCCGTGAACGCCTGGGCGCAGCTGCTCGCCAGGGCGCCGCCGCCCACCTGGACGACGACGTGGTCGAGCGTGAGCCCGCTCGTCTCGCACTGCGACGCAATCTCGTAACCGAGGGTCTCGCCGCCTTCGATCGCCAGGCCGTTCAGGTTCCCCTGGCAGGTGAACGCCAGCGCCCCACGCTCGATCTCGTTGAGCAGCCGCAGGTATGTCGGGTCGCCCGGTTCGCCGGGCCGGCGTTCGCAGACGACGATCTCGGCGTCTAGGTCGCCAAGCCGGTCGACGATGCGCACGCCGGCGTCGACCGGCACGAACACGCGCAGCCGCCGCTTTCCAGCCGCCGCGACCACCGCGGCCGCCAGCGCGGCGTTGCCACAACTCGCGACGGCGAGCGTCGGGCGCTGGTCACGGTCGGCAAGACCGGTCAGCTCGGCCACCTCGAGGTGCAAAAGCACCCCCATGAGGTGGCGCGCCTTGTGCGAGCCGCCGACGTTGTCGATCTCGTTCTTCACCCAGACGCCCCCGGGCTCGGCGAAGCCGAGGGCGGTGGACAAAGTCTCGCTGTGGGTGAAAGGCGTCGCGCGGAAGCCGTGTCCGTCGACCCGGCTGACCGCGGTATCAAGACTCCGTACGAGCTCGACGAAACGCGCGTCGTCGAGGCCGCCGGCGAGCGCCCGGTGGTAGCTGTGCAGCAGTTCCCGGTAGGCGACGAAGGGGCACGGGTCGATCCCCTGCGGGTCCGGGAACCGCACGCTCGGGATGTCGAGGACACGGACGAGCACGTGGTCGACGTCGCCGACGCCGCTGTTCGGGCAGCGGAACGGGTAGGGCTCGGTGGGACTCGGGGACGCGCCGCATCCGGCGCAGACGAGCGTGCTCGCGGCCGTGCTCAAGGGACGGAGACTCCCGTGCGAGCGTTGAACTCGCGGATGAGACCGTCCCAGCGAGGGATCTCCGCCCGCAGGGCGCGCCACCAGGACTGGTCGCGCCGCGCCGTGAACTCGTCGATGGCGACTCCTTGCTGCTCCACCCAGGTGAAGTAGCCGAGGTTGAACACGCGGGCGCGGTCGACGGCGGTCATCTCGAGCAGGTGGTCGGTCTCGGCTCCAGCCATGTGCCGGCCGAACTCCTCGGCGGCACGGACGTCGTCGAATCCTTCGGGGAAGTCCCGCGCCGCGATGCGCGCCCGTTCGCTCGCGTACATCTCGGCACCGTCCGTCGCCACGGTCATCACGACCTCGTCGGGACCGAGTCCGAGGTACTTGGCCGTCTTCACGGCGGCAACGATGTTGCAGATGCTCGAGAGGCCGAAATCATCGAGCACAGCGAGGATCTCGGCGGACACGTGGCGCCGCTCGGCGAGGAAGGTTCTCCCGGCGTCCGTCCCGAAGACGAGGGCGAGATGGTCCGTCGCGCGGTCGGAGACCGCCGTCACGATGTCGGTGTTGTAGACGTTGTGGATGAACGGGATGTGCTTGTCGCCGATGCCCTGGATGTTGTGCTCGCCGAACCCGTTGTAGAGCATCGTCGGGCACTCGAGCGCCTCGACGGCGACGATCCGCGCCCCGTGGGATTCCTTCAGGCGGTCACCCGCCCCGAGCGTCCCCGCCGAGCCGGAGGCGGAGACGAACGCGGCGAGCCGCAGTCCGGGGCGATTCTCCTGCAACCGGTCGAAGACGTCGCCGAGCGCGGTCCCCGTGCACAGGTAGTGCGCGAGGTGATTGCCAAACTCGGAGAACTGATTGAAGATGACGTTCCCCGGGTCCCGCGACAGTTCGGCACACTTGTCGTAGATCTCCTTCACGTTGCTCTCGGTGCCCGGCGTGGCGATGATGTCGGCGGGATCGGCCACCCAGTCCTCGAGCCAGGCAAAGCGCTCGCGGCTCATGCCCTCGGGAAGCACGGCGACGCCCCGGCAGCTCATGAGGCGTGAGATCGCCACGCCGCCTCGGCAGTAGTTCCCCGTCGAGGGCCACACCGCCCGGTGCGAGGTCGGGTCGAACTGACCGGTGACGACGCGCGGCACGAGGCACCCGTAGGCGGCGAGGACCTTGTGGGCCCGGATCATCGGGAACCGGTCGCCGAAAGCCACGGCGATGGGCGCCTCGACCCCCGTCAGCTCGCTCGGCAGCACGACGTGCCCGGGCAGAGCGACCCGGCGGGTGCGATCCGCGCCGTTGAACCAGTGCACCCGGAACAGGTTGAGGGGATTCGCCTCGTCGGGGCCGACCGACGCCAGGGCGTCCTCGATGGGGGCGGGGATGGTGCGGGGATCGGCGAGCTCGGCGAATGTCGGGAGAAGGATCCTGCGTTCCTTGAAACGCTCGACCGTGCGGTCGTACACCGCTTGATCGACGATGTCACCTTCGAGTCCCAAGGTCCGCATCTCTCTTCTCCGTGTCAGTTCGCGCGCGACGACCCTCTCGTCGCCGCCAGCCGGACTTGAGGTCCCCGAGCCTCCTTCGACTGCCCCGCGTCACTGTCCTATCCGAAAACATCGGCCGGGCATCGCGCCCGACCGTTCCCTCACCCCGGCGCGGTTGGCCCGCCCAGGCTCCTACCTGCCTGCGCACCCCAGTGACGACACGGTCCCCTCGAACCGCCCGGCGATCCCGGCAGGGCGATGGCCCCCGCGCTGCGCGCGGGGGCCATCGCAGATCTGCCTAGGAGGAGTACTTGCCGACCTCCTTCGGAACCGAACGGAACGACAGCACGTAGTAAACGATCGCGCTGACGAGCAGCCCGAACGCCCAGCTGAAGTCGGCGCCGTGGGTCCAGTTCGACAACGGTGACGAGTACGAGGGCGTGTAGAACGCCGCGTCGATCCACATCATCGCCGCGAACATTCCTGCGCCGAGTGAGAACAGCGCCTTCCAGTTGAAGCCTCCGTTACGCCAGTACAGGCCGCCGTGCTTCGCAGCAAGGGAGCTGAACTCGTAGCGGCCGCGCCGGAGCCAGTAGTCGACGATGTAGACGCCGAACCACGCACCGAGCCAGACGACGATGTAGTCGAGGAACCCGGCAAGGTCCGTGTAGAAGTTCCCCTTGAAGATCACCAGGGCTGTCACGCCACCGGAGATGATGGTGTCGATGACGACGCAGACCCACCGCTTGGCCGGGAGGCCAAGCGCCTGAAGGGTGACCCCCGAGGAGTACATGTCGAGCGTGTTGATCGCGAACAGCTGCGGCAGCGCCAGGATCAGGAACGGCCAGAAGAACCAGCTGGCGAACGCCGTCGGAAGAGCGGCGGCGGCACCGGGGCCGTAGATGTTGCTCTGGAGCGACGTGCTGACGAGGTAGGCGCAGGCACCGAGGAGCTCGAGCAGGATCGACGGGATGGCCCCGCCGAGCGTCGCGGCCCAGAACGTCTTCGCCGGGGGTGTGTCAGCCGGCAGGTAGCGGGAGTAGTCCGCCGCGTTCTCAGTCCAGCCGAGACCCCCTGCCGAGACGACGAGCACGAGCCCGGTGGTCCACAGCCACCACGAGTCCGTGCCGTGCGTGTGCAGGTTGGACAGGTGAACGTGGGGAAGGACCAGGCACGCCATTATGGCGAAGACCACGACGAACACGTAGGACAGGTAGTGCAGGACCTTCGTGATCGTCGCGTGCCCGAGGAACGGCACGACGAACTGAATGAGGACGGCGATGATGATCGCGATCGTCTTACCGGTGTCGTTGAGGTGGATCCCCTCGTGGCTGAACATCGCCACGGCAATCAAGACCGCGATCACGAGACCTTCGACCTCGAAGCCCACCTGGGTGATCCAGTTGAACAACGACGGCGCGCGGTTGCCGTTTCGCCCGAAGGCCGCGCGGCTCACCATGAAAGTCGTCGTCCCTGACCTCGGCCCGGCAAGGCTCGCCGCGCCGAGGAAGACGTAGACGACGTTCCCGAGGAGGATCGCGAAGACGGCCTGCCAGAACGTCAGCCCGAAGGCGACGATCAGGGCGCCGTAGACGAGGAACTCGACGTTCCAGATCCCGCCGGCCCACATCCAGAACAGGCCCCCGGGGCGCAGTCGCCGGTCGGCGTCGGCGACGTGCTCGATGCCCCGCTGCTCGAGCTTGAAGGCGCTGTATCCCTCCGCCACCTCGCCACCGAGCATCGGCGACCCACCTCCCGGCGGGCCGGAGCCCATGTCCACACCGTTGGCCATCGTCGGACCTCCCTCCGTGCGCCCTCAGAAAGGTCGGTCGGCCCTCGTCGTGCGCACTATCTCGTCGTACGACAGAAAGTGATGCTGAGAACCTGCTGAATCCGTCGGAAGCGTATCCCTTTACCAACGGCGCGTCTTTGTTAAGGAAGTGAAATGACACGCTTCCGATTGTGCTCCTGTGAGCGTCTGGGAGTCGGGTCCCGGGGGCTCGAAAGTCCCCGGTCGCACCCGGCGGGGCGCCGGCGAGCGCCGGTTCCGCCCGACCCGGCGACTCCAGCCCCCGGCGCCGCGGGGAGCACGGAGGCGCGGCGGGAGACCGCGACCGCGCACCAGATGCTGGTCGGGCGGCATCTGGGACGGCGATACTACGGGCGTGGAGCATCGGACGGTCCTGCGCGGCGCTCGCTCGCCAGGCGACGTCGCCGTCGAGGGGGGGCGCATCGCCGCCGTCGGCGCGGTCGACGCCCGTCCCGGTGACCGGGTCGTGCGCTGTGACGGCGACCTCATCACCGCCGGCTTCGTCAACACCCACCATCACCTCTACCAATGGATGACGCGGGGACGGGCGACAGCGTGTGACCTCTTCACCTGGCTCACGACCCTCTATCCGGTCTGGGGGAGGATGTCGGTCGACGACACCGCGGCGGCGGCCCTCGTCGGTCTCGGAGAGCTCGCCCTGTCCGGCGCGACGACCGTGTCGGACCACCACTACCTCGTGCCCCGCGGCGACGACGGCGTCTTCGACGCGATCGCCGCGGCGGCACGCACGGTCGGCGTGCGCCTCGCGCTGTGCCGCGGTTCGATGGACCTCGGCGAGAGCGCCGGCGGCCTGCCGCCCGATTCGGTCGTCGAGCCGATCGACGCCATCCTCGCCTCGACCGAGGCCGTCGCCGCCCGGCTGCACGACGATGAGCGCGTGATGATCGCCGTGGCGCCGTGCAGCCCCTTCTCGGTGTCGACCGACCTCATGCGGGAGTCCGCGGCGATGGCGCGTCGCCTCGGCCTGCGCCTGCACACCCACCTCGCCGAGACCGACGACGAGGCGAGCCACTGCCTGGCGCGCTTTGGCCGGCGACCGCTCGAGCTGATGGAGGAGCTCGGCTGGCTCGGCGACGACGTCTGGTTCGCGCACGCGATCCACCTCGACCCCGCCGAGGTCGCGACGGTCGGCCGTGCCGGGACCGGCGTCGCGCACTGCCCGAGCTCGAACGCCCGGCTTGCCGCCGGCATGTGCCCGGTGCGGGGCCTGCTCGACGCCGGAGTTCCCGTCGGCCTCGGGGTCGACGGCCCCGCTTCGAACGAACTCGGCGTCCTTTTGCCGGAGCTGCGCCAGGCCCTCTACACCGCCCGGCTGCGCGAGGGACGCGCCGACGCGCTCTCCCCCGCCGAGGCGCTGGCGCTCGCCACCTCCGGCGGGGCGGGGTGCCTCGGGCGCGCCGATCTCGGGCGTTGCGAGGTGGGGGCGGCGGCGGACCTCGCCGTCTGGCCCATCGACGACCTCGCCGACGTCCCCGACCCGATCGACGGCCTCGTGCTCGGCCCGGACCGTCGCGTGCGCCACCTCCTCGTCGGGGGCGAGAGCGTCGTCGCCGACGGCGCGCTCGTCGGCGTCGACCTCGGGCGCGCCCACGCCGAACTCGCGCGCCGGGCCCGCGAGCTGTGGTCGTGACGGGACCCTCGCGGCCGCGCCCGTCGGGCGGTGCCGACGCGCCACACCGCGACAAGCGGGACGCCATCCAAGAACTGGGGGTCACACGATGTTGATCCGTGGCGGCACGGTGATCGATGAGGCGGGCGAGCGCCCCACCGACGTGCGCGTCGGCGATGACGGCCGGGTGGCCGAAGTCGCTGCGGGGCTCGCGCCCCGCCCGGCGGAGCCGGTACACGACGCGACCGGCAAGCTCGTCATCCCCGGTGGGGTCGACCCGCACACCCACATGCAGCTGGCCGTCGGCGCGGTGCGCGTCTCGGACGACTTCGCCTCCGGGACGAAGGCCGCGGCACTGGGCGGCACGACGACGATCATCGATTACGTCACGCCGGAGCGGGGCGAGGACCCCCTCGCCGCCGCCGAGAGGTGGAGGGCGTTCGCGGCGCCCTCGGCGATCGACTGGGGACTGCACCTCTCGTTCACCGCCGCGGTGCCCGAGGCGGTCGTCGCCGCGGCGGTCGAGGCCGGCATCACCTCGTTCAAGCTCTACCTCGCCTACCCCGACCGCCTCCAGGTCGACGACGGCGCCATCGTCGACCTGATGCGCTCGGCCCGGCGCCAGGGCGCGCTCGTCACCTTGCACTGCGAGAACGGGGCGGCGATCGAGGAGCTCCGACGCGAGGCGCTGGCGGCCGGCCGCACCGCCGTCGTCGAGCACGCCCGCACGCGGCCGCCGCTTCTCGAGGCCGAGGCCACCTCCCGCGCCTCGGTGCTCGCCGAACTGACCGGGGCCGCGATCTACGTCGTGCACGTCTCGAGCGCCGACGCCCTCGCGGCGATCCGGCTGGCCCGCGAGCGGGGGGTGGACGTGAAGGCCGAGACCTGCCCGCAGTACCTGTACCTCGACGTGACGAGGCTCGAGGGCGATGACGCCGCCGACTTCGTCTGCACGCCTCCGCTGCGCGAGTCCTGGCACTCCGAGCTGCTGTGGGAGGGGCTGGCGCAGGGCTGGATCCAGACGGTCGGGACCGACCACTGTCCGTTCTGGCGCGCCGACCGGCGCGCCGGGACGCTCAGGCACCCCGGCGGCGTGAGGGATTTCACGGAGATCCCTGGCGGCCTGCCGGGCGTCGAGACGCGTCTCGCTCTGATGTGGGAGGCGGTGCGCGCCGGGCGGATCACGGCCAAGGACTGGGTGCGGGTGTGCTCCGAGGCGCCGGCGCGCACCTTCGGGCTGTGGCCGGCGAAGGGGTCGCTCCACGTCGGCGCCGACGCCGATGTGGTCGTGTGGGACCCCGGCCGCCGCCAGTCGCTCGACGCCGGGGCGCTCGACATGGCCGTCGACCATTCCCCCTACGAAGGGATGATCGCGACGGGCTGGCCGGAGCTCGTCCTCAGTCGGGGTCGGGTGGTCGCCCGCGACGGGCACTTCCAGGGTGAGCCCGGTTGGGGCCGCTACCAGGCCCGTTCACCCCTGTCCCCGTGACGGGAGCCCGTCGGAGGTGGGGCGTTAGGCTCGTTCCGACCCTTCCCGGGAGGCACCGGCTCGACATGGTGAGCACTGCACGGTACTGGCGCCCGCAGTCGATGGAGGAGGCGCTCTCCCTGCTCGAGCGCCCCGCGGCCGCGGTGATGGGCGGCGGGACGAAGCTCAACGCCCGACCCCTCGCGGAGCGCGGCGAGGTCGTCGACCTGCAAGCCCTCGGCCTCGACGGCATCGCGCGCCGCGATCGGGCGATGCTCGTCATCGGGGCCATGACACGGCTCCAGGACCTGGCCGACCACGCCGAGGTCCCCCCGGTCGTCCGCGACGCGGCCCGCCGGGAGGCACCGAGCACCTTGAGGATGCAGGCGACCCTCGGCGGGTGCATCGCCACCGCCGAGTCCGACAGCGAACTGCTCGCGACGCTCCTCGCCTACGACGCGCGGGTACAGGTCACCGCGCGCTCCGGTGTCACCGAAGTCTCCCTGGAGACGCTCCTCGCCGATTTGCCGCTCGACCCGGGCGCGATCATCACCGCCGTGTCTCTCGACACGCGCGGGCACGCCGAACTCGCCCGGACCGGGCGCACGACCGCCGACCGGGCGATCGTCGCGGCGGTCGCCCGCAAAAAGGACGGAGAGCACCGGCTGGCGCTCGCGGGGGTCGCGGCGACGCCGATCGTCGTCGCGCTCGGGGCGCGCGACCTCGACAGATCGGGCACAGATGACGTGGCGGCCGGTCTCGCGCCGCCCGGCGACTTCCGCGGGTCGACTGAGTACCGGGCGGCCCTCGCCCGCGTGCTTTCCGCCCGTGTCCTGGAGGCGGTCGATCGATGAGCAAGCTCGAGACGCGCGACGCGGCGCGCGACGGCAGCGCCATGCCCCGCGGAGAGGCGATGAACGAGATCACCCTCACGGTCAACGGAACAAGCCACACGGTCTCGTGCCCGCCGCACGCGACGTTGCTCGCGGTGCTGCGCGGGCTCGGGCTCTTCAGCGTCCGCTTCGGGTCCGCGACCGGCGAGACCGGCGCGGCGGCCGTCCTCGTCGACGGACGGCTCGTCTCTTGTGACGTCCTGCTCGCCGCGCAGGCGGTCGGCCACGAGGTGACGACGGTCGAATCCCTCAACGTCGCCACCGGGGAGCTCGACCCGATCCAGGAGGCCTTCGTCGAAGCGGGGGCGATGCAGTCGGGGTACTCGGCGGGCGCGATGGTGCTGGCGACGAAGGCCCTTCTGGCGGCGAACCCCGACCCGTCCGACACCGAGATCCGCGACGCCCTCAGCGGGATTCTCGACCGCGAGACGGGATACGTGAAGGTCGTCGAGGCGGTCCGGCGCGCCGCGGTCGCGCTGCGCGGCGAGAAGTCCCGACCGATGGACCCGGTGGTCGTCCCGGCCCTCGCCGACCGGCAGGGGTCGGTCCCCCTCCGGGTCGCGGAGCCAGACGGCGAGGTCTCGATGGCGGTGCCGCGCCTCGTCGCGTCCCGCGACGTGCCACAGACCGCGGTCGTCGGCAAGCCAGAGACGAAGGTGGATGCCCTCCGCCTCGTGAAGGGCAACCCCGCCTTCACCGACGACATCGAGCCGCGCGGCATGCTCTTCGCCAAGGTGCTGGGCAGCCCCCACGCCCACGCCCGCATCGTCGCGATCGACGACGCCGCGGCGCGCGCCCTCCCCGGCGTGCACGCCGTGTTGCACTGCCAGAACACCCCGCGGGTGAAGTACGCCTCGGGCGGTCAGAGCTGGCCCAACCCGCAGCCGTGGGACCAGGTGAGCTTCGACGACAAGGTCCGCCACGTCGGCGACCGGGTGGCCGCGGTCGCGGCGGAGTCCGTCGAGATCGCCGAGGAGGCCTGCCGCCTGATCAAGGTGACCTACGAGGTCCTCCCCGCCGTTTTCGACGAGGTCGAAGCCATCAAGCCCGGCGCGCCGGTCATCCACGACGAGCCGGACACGGAAGGGATCTTCGACGCCGCCCGCAACATCAGCCACCACATCGAGGGACAGACCGTCGGCGACACCGATCTCGAGGCGGCGTTCGCCGGCGCGGCACGGGTCTTCGAGGAGACCTTCCACGTCCAACAGGTCCAGCACACGCCCATCGAGCCCCACATCACCATCGGGTGGTTCGACGAGGACGAACGGCTCGTGCTTCGTTCCTCCACCCAGGTTCCGTTCCACGTGCGCCGGATGGTGGCACCGCTCCTCGGCCTGCCGGTCAAGCGCATCAGGGTTGTGAAGCCCCGCCTCGGCGGCGGTTTCGGGGCGAAACAGGAGATGGTCATCGAGGACATCGTCGGCCACCTCGTTCTCGCCACACGCCGCCCGGTCCGCCTCGAGCTCACCCGCGCCGAGGAGTTCGCCGCCTCCCGCGTCCGCCACGCCATGACCATCAGGTTCCGCTCGGGCGTCGACGCCGACGGCCGCCTCGTCGCGCAGGACATGGGGGTGGTCTCCAACACCGGCCCCTACGGCACGCACGGCTTCACGGTGAACTCGGTCTGCGGCCAACACGGACTGTCGCTCTACAACTGCCCGGCGAAGCGCTTCCGCTGTGACGTCGCCTACACGAACAGCCCCGTCGCCGGCGCCTTCCGCGGTTACGGCGCGCCCCAGGCGTTCTTCGCCCTCGAGTCCCACATGGACGACATCGCCCGGGCGCTCGAGATGGACCCCGCCGAGATCCGGCGACGCAACTGGGTCACGACCGGCGACCCGCTCGACATCGTGCTGCGCCTCGGCGAGCGGGGCGGCGTCGAGGACATCGCCCCCGAGGACGTGCCCGTCATCACGAGCTGCGGCCTCGAGGAGTGCGCCGCCCAGGGGATGCGCGCGATCGGCTGGGAGCGGAGACGCGACCCCTCGTGGCACCAGCCGCCCGGCCGGCCGAACATCCGCCGCGGCCTCGGCATGGCGCTCGCCATCCAGGGCTCGGGGATCCCGCTCGTCGACATGGCGTCCTGCTCGATCAAGATCAACGACGACGGGTCCTTCAACGTGCTTTTCGGGGCCACGGACCTCGGCACCGGGTCGGACACCGTCCTCGCCCAGATCGCCGCCGAGGTGCTGGGCGTGCCGGTCGAAGACATCCTCGTGTACTCCTCCGACACCGACTTCACGCCCTTCGACGTCGGCGCCTACGCCTCGAGCACGACCTACGTCTCGGGCATGGCCGTGAAGAAGGCGGCCGAGGCGGCGGCCGAGCGGATCGTCGCCCGGGCGGCCCGGCTGCTCGGCGGTGAGGACCCGGAGACGATCGAGCTCCACGACCGCCGGGCCTGGGCGGCCGACGGGCGCTCGGTGTCGCTCGGGGACATCGCGCTGAACGCGTTGCACACCGAGGACCAGGAGCAGATCATGGGCACCGCCTCCCACGTGTCGCCCGAGTCGCCTCCCCCGTTCTCGGCCCAGCTCGCCGAGGTGGAGGTCGACATCGACACCGGCCAGGTGACGGTCACGAAGCTCGTCACCGCGGTCGACTGTGGCGTGCCGATCAATCCGATCACGGCGAGCGGCCAGGTCGAAGGGGCGATGCTCCAGGCCCTTGGCTACGCGCTGTGCGAGGAGGTCGTGCTCGATCCCGCCGGCCGGATGGTGAACGACCGCTTCGGCCCCTACTGGATCTTCCGGTCCGACGACACACCGCCGATCGAGGTCTACTTCGTCCAAACGATGGAGCCCTCCGGCCCCTACGGGGCCAAGGCTGTGGCCGAGATCCCGATCGACGACGTCGCGCCGGCGGTGCGCAACGCGATCCTCGACGCGACCGGCGTCGCCATCAACTCGATCCCGTTCACCCCCGAGCGCGTCTGGCGCGCCCTGCAGGCGGCCGAGAAGGTGCACGCGTAGCCCGAGAACCGGCCCGCGGCCCGATGGACGAAGAGGGCCGCAGACGATAACGGGGTTGTCAGGCGTACGCGCGCGGCCCGCACCGATTGCCCGGCGTCGAGGGCGCGTCGTCGTCGCCGGGCTCTTGTTGTCGGGGGTCCTCCTCACCGCGGCGGGCGCGACCGCGGCGGGCAACGCTCCGACGACCCCGCCGGATCACCTTCGCACCGTTCGGCGCCAGGGGCGCGATGAAATCGTCGCTCCGAGTCACTGCGACACTGCGGGCCACGAGCTGCCTCGCCGATGGTGCGGCGGGTGACTTCGTACCGGTACTTCACGAAGAACTTCGTCTGCGACCCCTCTTCGCCCGACCGCTCGCCCGCCCGGGACCCGTCCTGTGCTCCGACGACCCCGCCAGCTCGCACGTCGTCAAGCTCACGGTCACCGCGCTGCCGCCCCCGGTGAGCGGAGCCCCGGCGACGGATCCCTGGGCGTTCAGGCCCTCCAACGGTGAGGTCTGCCTCTACGCCAGCGCCGCCTGGGCGCCGAAGACCGGTCCGTTCGCCTGCCTGGCGCCGGCCCGGCCGCTCGCCGACTGCCCCTTCCCGGATCCGGGCACCCCGTGGTGGAGCGCCGCCTGCCAGGACAAGGCGACGGGCTCCAGTTCGTTCACGACGCACGTCGTCGACACGGTCTGGCTCTGGGCGCGCCCTCGCTGAGTCGCCCTCTCGCCGGGTGGAAAGCGATCCGCAACCGCGACCAGAGTGGAGACCGGCGGGCGGCAGGACCATGGAGGAGAACCCCATGGCGTCACGAACGCGCGACGCGGGCCTCACCGGTTTCGCCGCGAAGGGACGCGGCCAGCGACGGCTCAGACGTCGGCGACGTCGATGAGCGAGAAGGAGTTGACGTCGAACAAGCCCCGGTCGGTCATCCTCAGATCCGGGATCACCGTGAGGCCGAGGAAGCTCAGCTGCATGAACGGCTCGTCGATCGTCAGCCCGAGCCGGTCCGAGACGATCCCGGCGAGCTGCTTCACCTCGCCGGCGACCTCGACGGCGTCCTTGTCGCTCATCAGCCCGCCGATCGGCAGCCGCACCTCGCCGATCACCCGTCCGTCGAGGACCGCGACCTGCCCGCCGCCGATCTCGGCGAGCCGGGCGACCGCGGCGGCCATCTCGGTCGGGCCGGAGGCGCCACGCGCGCCGACGACCATGCAGTTGTGGGCGTCGTGGGCGACGGTCGAGGCGATGGCCCCCCGCACCAACCCGAAGCCCGCGACGTAGCCGAGGCCGATCCGTCCGGTGTGCCGGTGCCGCTCGACGGCGCCGATCCGGGCGACGACCTGGGTCGGGTCGGCGAGATCGACGACGAGATCCTTCGTCGAGAGCGAACGCGACTCCACGCCGATCACCCGGGCCTTGCCACCGGCCGGTTCGGCGAGGTCGAACTCCTCCGGGCCCGGCGGGTTCTCCAGGTGTACGGAATGGAGCATCCAGTCGGGTGCCGTGGCCGACGGCACGACCCCCGGGACGATATGGCCGTCCATCGCGACGAGCTTGCCCGCCTGCCAGACGCGCACCGGCTCGAAGCTGGCGAGGTCGTCGAAGCACAGCACGTCGGCCTGGTAGCCGGGGGCGAGCCACCCGAGATGGTCGAACCGGTGGTAGTCGGCGGGATTGGCCGTCGCCATGACGAGCGCATCCTCGACGGACACGCCGGCCGCGACCGCCAGCCGCACGCAGTCGTTCATGTGGCCCTCGTGCAGGAGCGTGTCCGGCTCACGGTCGTCGGTGCACAGGGCGACGCGGTCGGTGCCGTGGGCGAGGACCGTCGGCACGAGATCCGCGAGGTTGCGCGAAGCGGAGCCTTCGCGGATGAAGATCCACATGCCCTTGCGACGCTTCTCGTCGGTCTCGTCGACTGTGGTGCACTCGTGGTCGGACTCGACGCCCGCGGCGAGGTAGGCGTCGAGCTGGCGGCCACGGATCCCCGGGGCGTGCCCGTCGACGCGTCGGCGGCCCGCGGCGGCGATCTTGGCGAGCACCTCGGGATCGCCCCGGATGACGCCCGGGAAGTCCATCACCTCGGCGATGCCGATCGCCCCGTGCTCGTCGAGAAGTTCCACGAGCTTCGAGTGGTCGAGCACCGCGGCCGGGCTCTCGAACGGGGAGGCGGGCACGCAGCTCGAGGCGCAGATCCCGAAGGTGAACGGCAGGTCGCGCGCCGCCTCCGCCAGGGCGACGACCCCGGGGACCCCGAAGACGTTCGCGATCTCGTGCGGGTCGGCGGCGACCGCGGTCGTCCCGTGCGGGATCACGGTGCGCACGAACTCGTCGACCCACAGCTTCGTGGATTCGAGGTGCATGTGCGGGTCGATGAAACCCGCGGTGAGCGAGGCGCCGTCGACGGCAACGACCTCGGCGGCGTCGCGCGCTCCCCAGCCGGCGATCACCCCGTCGGCGATCGCGAGATCCGTCGCGACCCACTCCCGGGTGCCCGGGACGAAGACCCTGCCACCCGTGATCAGCAGGTCGGCGGGCTCGTCACCGCGAGCGACCGCGAGCGTTCTCTGTGTACCGCGCCGCGCCACAATGCAACCGACTCTAGGCCGCCCGCGTCCCCGGATCGGTCGGCAGATGGCCTCCGCCGCGACGACATGGACGGAGTCCTGCGCCCCGCCCCGGCCGCTGGGTACCCGTGGTGGTCGCGACGTGCGAAACGGGGCGCCCGATCACCCCGGGGCCGGGCCGGGTCGGTACTCTCCTCGGGGTGGTTCGACAAGCAGGAAGGCGCGGCGTGGACGTGGGCACCTCCAAGGCACCGCGGTACGCCGGTGTCGCCGGTGTCGTTCTCGCGGCGGGCGAAGGCCGGAGCTTCGGCGGGCCGAAGGCTCTCGTGCGCTTCGCCGGTCAAACGCTTGTCGAACGGGCCATTCGGACCCTCAAGGCAGGCGGGTGCCGGCCGGTGTGCGTCGTGCTCGGCGCCGCCGCCGACGAGGTGCGCCAGGCGAGCGTCCTCGACGACGCGATCGTCGTCGTGAACGAGCGGTGGCCCGCGGGCATGGGCGGCTCGCTGCGCGTCGGTCTCGACGCCGCGCGTCGCGAGCGGGCGGGCGCCGCCCTCGTGCTGCTCGCCGATCAACCGCTCGTTACCCCCGCCCTCGTCGAGCGCCTGATCGGTGCTTGGCGGACCGGCGCGCGCGCCGCCGTCGCGGCCTATCGCGGCGAGGGGCTCACCCCGGTCCTTCTCGACCGGACGCTCTGGCGGCGGGTCTCCCGGGCCGCCGTCGGCGACGTCGGCGCCCGGGCGCTGCTGCGCGCCCGGCCCGAACTCGTGACGCTCGTCGACTGCGACGACGTCGGCTCGCCCGACGACATCGACACCCCCGGGGATCTCGACCGGCTCGAGCGCGGCACGTCACGTTAGGCGTCGCCGCGGGCCACGCCGGGAGAAGCCTCGCCGGTCACGGGACCGGCCGCCGCCTGACGGTCCCAGGTCCCGGAACGCCCGCCCGACTTGTGCAACAGGACCAGGTCATCGAGGCGGGCCGCGGGGTCGACCGACCAGACGGCGCACAGGATGCTCATGCCGGCGCACGCACAGGCGGTGAGCGCCTCCATCTCGACGCCGGTCCGCTCGACGGCCTCGGCGGTCGCCGAGACGCCGACGCCCGCTTCGCCGACTGTGACGTCGACCACGATCGCGTCGACGTGGATCGGATGACAGAGCGGGATGAACGACGCCGCGCGTTTGGCGCCGAGAAGCCCGGCGGTGCGCGCCGTCGAGACGATGACGTCACCGGTCGTTTCGTCGCCCAGCAACCGCAGGCCGGCCGACGAGGTGCGGACCGTGCAATGAGCCCGGGCGACGCGGAGCGTCGGGCTCTTGGCGGTCACGTCGACCATCGCGGCGCGACCGCGCGCGTCGACGTGGCTGAGGCCACCGCTCTCGCTCATCGCGCCACGGCCGGGACGTCCGCGGCACGGCTGTCGCGCCGCCATCGTTCGCTTACGCCCACCGAGCCAGCTTCGCGCCGCGCCCGCGGCGACCGCTCTCCCGCGCCGGCGCCCGACGCCGGGGAACCGGAGCCCGATACGCTGCCCCAATGCCGATCGCCGCCAAGGTCCTCACGGTCTCCAACGGAGTGGCGGCCGGAGAACGGGAGGACACCTCCGGACCCGCGCTCGTCGCCCGGCTCGAGACGGCCGGTTTCACCGTGGTCGAACGCCGAGTCGTGGCCGACGGCAAGGGCCCCGTCGCCGCCGCGCTCGCCGAGATGGCCCACGGCTTCCGCGGTTTGATCGTCACGACCGGCGGAACGGGTTTCTCGCCGACCGACGCGACGCCGGAGGCCACCCGCTCGGTCGTCGACCGCGAGGCGCCGGGGCTCGCCGAGGCGATGCGCCGCGCGAACCCCCTCGGGCGGCTGACCCGCGGCGTCGCCGGGACGGTCGGCGCGACGCTCGTGCTTAACACGCCGGGATCGCCGTCCGGCGCGGTCGAGGATCTCGAGGCCGTGCTCGACGTGCTGCCCCATGCCCTCGAGCTCCTCGCCGGGGGGCGACCGCACTAGCCGCCGTTTCGAGGAAAGCCGGCCCGGACTCCACCCCGCCTGGAGCGGCGCCCCGCGATCACCCTCCCGACACGGGCGGCAGGACCGCCACCTCGTCGGTGTCGCCCACCGGCGTACGGTCGTCGGCGTGGCGGCCGTTCACCCAGACACGGCTGCGCGCGAGGACCTCGGCGAACGGGGTCCCGTAGCGCGAGCGCGCCGCGGCGAGCAGATCTCCGACGGTGCCGGCGGCGATCTCGTCGCAGCGGACGCCGGCGGCGTCCCCCGCGGGCCCGAGGAGACGGAGCCGCGTCAGGTCAGCCCCCGATCATCGACATCGTGCGCACCGGCCGGGCGAACGAGGGCTCGCCGATGCCGTGGCCGGCGCGTTTGGCCCAGACGGCCCGGCGCAGCACCGCCGCGATGTCGTCATCGTCGCTGTGCCCACGCAACACCTCGCGCACGGAAAGTTCGTCATCGGAGAAGAGGCAGTTGCGCACGGCGCCGTCGGCGGTGAGCCGCAGGCGATTGCAGGTTCCGCAGAAAGGTTGGGTGACGGTCGCCACGACACCGACGGAGCCACCACCGTCGGCGAAGCGGTACACGGACGCCGGGGCAGCGTCCGGTCCGTCCCGCTCGGCGTGGTGGACGGGAAAGCGGGCGTTGATCCGCGCGATCACGTCCGCCGACGGCACGACGGCATCGGCCGCCCAGCGCCCCTCGGCGTCGAGGGGCATGAACTCGATGAACCGCACCTCGCGGTGCGTCGCGCGGGCGAACGCCGCGAAGTCGAGGATCTCGTCGTCGTTCACTCCCTTTTGCAGAACGACGTTCACCTTCACGGGACGCAGGCCCGCTCCCTCGGCGGCATCCATCGCGGCGAGCACCCGGCCGAGCTCGCCGTGACGCCGGATCACGGCGAACCGCTCCGGTCGCAACGAGTCGCAGCTCACGTTCACGCGATCGAGCCCGGCCGCGGCGAGCGCCAGGGCAGAGCGGGCGAGCGCGGTCCCGTTCGTCGTGAGCGCGAGGTCGTCGAACCCGAGCGCGCCGAGGCGCTTGACGAGGTCCACGAGTCCGGCGCGCACAAGCGGTTCCCCACCGGTCAGGCGCACCGCGGTGACCCCCAGCGAACGGGCGACCCGGGCGACCCGTTCGATCTCGTCAAACGTGAGCAGCTCGTCACGCGGCAGGAACGTCTGGGCCTCGTCCGCCATGCAGTAGGTGCACCGGAGATTGCAGCGGTCGGTCACCGAGATCCGCAGATCGGTGTGGACCCTGCCGAACGTATCGACGAGCGCACCCGTCGTCGGCATCGAGTCCGGGTCCGGCCGACGGAGCGGTCGGGCAACGAGACGAACGGGAGTGCTCACGCTCGAGGTCATGCCGACCCTTCCGCTCCCGGCGCGGTGAGACCTTCGGCGTCGAGGAGCATCACCTGCACCAAGTCTCCCCGGCGCGCCCCGTCGCCGTCCGGGAGCAGCGCGAGCGCATTTGCCCGCGCCATCGAGAGCAGCATGTGGGATGCCTGCCCCCCGGACGAGCGAACGTGCACGCGGCCGTCGTCACCAAGTTTCGCGACCACCCGGACGAGGTGCAGCTTGCCGTCGACGGCCCGTCCCAGCTCCTCGTCGGCGACGGCGGCGAAGCGCGGCCGGTCGAGCCGGTGGTGTCCGGCCAACTTGCGCAGCGCCGGTCGCACGAACATCTCGAACGACACCATCGCCGACACGCGGTTGCCCGGCAGGCCGAAGACCGGCGTGCCCGTCGCGACGAGTGTCCCGAAGGCGAACGGCTTCGCCGGTTTGATCGCCACCTGCATCCACCGCATCGAACCGTCCGTCATCTTGTCGAGCACCGTCTTCACGTAGTCGCGATCGCCCACGCTCACCCCGCCGGAGGTGACGATGGCGTCGCAATGCTCCGCCGCTTCACTGAGGGCGGCGCCGATGCGGTCCTCGTCGTCGGCGACGATTCCGAGGTCGGCAGCGGCGAAGCCGGACGAGCGCGCCAACGCGAGCAGGGTCGGGCGGTTGGCGTCCCGGACGGCCCCGGGTCTCAGGGACCCGACGGAGGTGACGAGCTCGTCGCCGGTCGACAGGACGCCCACCCGGGGCCGCCGGTGGACCGCGACCGACGCAACTCCCAGGCTCGCCAGGACACCGAGGTGCCCCGGGCCGAGCACGGTGCCGCTCTCGATCACGACCTCGCCCTCCTTCACGTCCTCGCCGGGGAGGCGGACGTACTCGCCGGGCCGGACCGGTCCCTCGAGGACGACGACGGCACCGCCGTCCTCGGTCACCGTCCGTTCGACCATGCACACCGCATCGGCGCCAGGGGGGATCGGCGCCCCCGTCATGATCCGCACCGCCTCGCCGACCCCGACCGAGAAGTCGGCCGATTGTCCGGCGACGACCGTGCCGACGACACGGAGGCGGCAGCCCGCGACGGCGTCGGTCGACCGCAGGGCGTAGCCGTCCATCTGGGAGTTCGCGAAGTCCGGAATCGGGCCGCTCGCGACGACGGGCCCTGAGGCAACGCAGCCGAGTGCCTCGTCGAGCGCGAGTGTGACCGGCGGCAGCGGCCGCAGTTGGGACAGGACGATTTGACGTGCCTCTTCGAGCGGGATCATCGGGCCGTCACCTGGTCATCCTACCGGTGGACGGTCCGCGCGCCGGTGGACGAGAAACCTGCCCTCCCGGGAAAGCGACCGGATTGCGCTCCTTCTCACGGGTTCCGGGGCCAGACGGCGATCGCCCCCGGAGGCAGCCCGATCCGGCACCGCTCCCCCGCCGAGAACTGGGAGACGTCCCGACCGCGGGCCCGCAGCGTGAAGTCGCCGCTGACCCGCAGCACGACCTCGCTCGTCGATCCGAGGTCGAGGACGTCGACGACCTCGGCCGCGAGGTCCCCCTCCGGACCGACGACGACGTGCTCGGGACGGACGCACCACCACAGCGGAGCTCCGGCCGCGAGCTCTCCGGTCACCGCGTCGAACGCGACGTCCTCGCACACGATCCCGCCACCGGCGCGCGCCCGACCGGCGAGGACGTTCGCGATGCCGAGGAGGCGCGCGACCCCGGGAGACGACGGCTTGGCGAAGACCTCGCGCCTTGTCCCGGCCTGCAACAGGCTCCCGTCGCTGATCACCATCACCTCGCTGGCCAGAAGCGCCGCCTCCTCCGGGTCATGGGTGACGAGGACGGTCGAGATCCCCGTCTCGCGCTGGAGCTGGCGGAGCTCCCGCCTCAGGTCGGCGCGCACCGGCGCGTCGAGGGCGGAGAAGGGCTCGTCGAGCAGGAGGAGCCGGGGGGTGCGGCTGAGCGCCTGGGCGAGGCCCACCCGCTGTCGCTGGCCGCCCGAGAGCTCTTCGGGCAGCCGGTTCTCGAGGCCGGCGAGGCCGAGCCGCCCCAGCCAGTACGCCGCGGCGCTCGGTTGCGCGCCGGACCCGAACAGCAGCTGGTCCCAGACGGTGAGATGCGGGAGGAGCGTGACCCCCTGGGGCAGGTAACCGACGCGGCGCTCCTCGATCGGCACGGCGGTCACGTCGCGGTCGCCGTAACGGACGGTCCCGGGCAAGGACCCGTAAAGGCCCGCGAGGCAGCGCATCGTGGCGGTCTTCCCCGATCCCGACGGCCCGAGGATGGCGAGCTGCCCGCTCGCGCCCCGGTGCTCGAGCTGGAGATGGAAGCTGCCGAGCCGCAGGGCGAGATCGAACGAGACCGGCTCGCCCTTGACCACCGGGGGGGCGACCGGGGTGGGCAGGCTGCGAACGACTCTGCGGCGGGTCCGGCGACGCAGTCTCGTGAGGGTGACGACGACGACCGCCAGTCCGAGTGCGAGCGCCGTCGGCGCCTCGGTCGTCGACAGCCCGCTCGCGCTGAACTGCACCGAGGTGAAGACGGGCAGCGTGTAGGGGTGATAGGCAAGGATGACCGTCGCCCCGTACTCACCGAGGGCGCGCAGCCAGGCGAGCAGGAGGCCGGCGCGGATCCCTGCTGCCGCGCCCGGCAGGCCGACCTTCCAGAAACGCGCGAGCTCCCGGTGGCCGAGCCCGGCCGCGAGGTCGAATAGCGCCGGGTCGACGCTGCTGAACGCGGCACGGGCCACGAGCACGAGGAACGGCGAAGCAACGAAGGTCTGCGCCAGCACGACCCCTGCCATCGAGTCGGTGAGATTGCCGTTGAAAAGGCTGCCGATCGTCGTGTACGGGCCGACGATGTAGATGAGGAGGATCCCGGCCATGAGCGGCGGGAGCGCCAGCGGGAGCGACACGAGGACGGTGAGGAAGGACGCCCACCGCGAGCGCGACCGGGCCAGCAGGTAGGCGAGCGGGATCCCGAACGCCGCGATGAGCGCGGTGGAGATCGTCGCCGTGACGGCCGAGGTGTACAGCGCCGGGAAGAGCCCCGGCTGGGAGAACCCGTGCTGGCCCGAGCTCGAGAGCCGGAAGACGAAGGCGCCGAGCGGGACAGCGAGGTAGAGCGCGAGCAACCCGCCGAGCAGCAGAAGCGGGCTGGCGCGCCACGCTCGCTGCCCCACCGACAAGGACCCGCTTCCTAGGAGACGAGCGACCGCAACGGGGGCGGGACGGCGGACCGGGGACCGACAAGGATCGCCGGCGAGTCGACCGTGAGCCCCTCGCGTCGCAGGATCGCCGCAGCCCTGGCACTCAGCAGGTAGTCGACGAAGGCGACCGCCGCGGCCTCGTGCGGGGCACGGTTCACGACGGTGACGACGTAGGGGTTCGTGAGCTTGATCGCTCCGAGGGTGACCGTCGGGATGTCGGCAGCCTTCGCCTCGACCTCGTAGAAGAAACCGGCGTCGAGCTGACCTGCCTGCAGGCGTCCGACCATCGTCTCCTCGGGGAAGACGTCGGAGGTCTCCGTCGCGAGCGTCCTCAGCGCCGGCAGCTTGTACGTCGTGGCGGCTTCATCGAGGGCGGTCACGGCGAGGACGCCCTTCGGGTCGATGGCCGGGTCCGTGCGCCCAAGCCGGAAGCCCGGTTGGGTGATGACCTTGTACCACGGTTCGGTCTTGAAGTCCTGGGCGAACCTGCTGTTCGGGTTGTAGCCGATGTAGAGCGGCGTCGTCCCGAACTGCGCGTACCAAGAGACCCAGTCGCCGGACTTCGATCCCTCGAGCGAGGCGGGGGCCTTCGTGCCCGCGCTGACGAAAACGTCGGCCTTCTGTGTCTTGCCCTGGATCTCCGTGGCGAGCGCGGTCGACCCGGCGGAGAATCCGTCGAAGGTGTAGCCGGTCGCCTTCTCGAAGGCCGGTCCGAGCAGGTTCATCGTGTCGACGAGCGATCCCGCGTACAAGACGTCGACCGGCCCGCCGTTCGACGTCGACGCGATCGCGGTGCCCGTGGCGGGGAGCGCTGCGACCAGTCCGAGCGCGGCGCCGGCGATCACCACGATCGAGGCGCGCCCGACGCCAGTCCGACCGGTTCCGCCCCACGAGCGGGTCACGGCGCCTCGAGCCCCGACCGGCTGGCGATGCGAGGGATGCATCATGAACAGCCCCTTTCCACTAATCAACATTTGACTAGTGACCATAGCCGGGCCGCATTCCCCCGTGATCGATCCCACGCACCAGGTGTCGCACGCCTCAGTGGTGCTCCGGAAGCTGGGTCCCTCCCCCGCCCGAGGGGACCGGACCCCCGTGACTCCGCCGGTCATCGATCAACTCGGCGAGGAAGTTCGCCAGCGCCTCGGCAGAGGCGAGCCGCCAGCGCGCCAGCGTCGCGTCGAACCCCTCTGCTCGCGCCAGCTTCTCGCACAATCCGACGAGCATCGGACGGATCCGCTCCGCTTGAGCGTCGAGAAGTTCGCGGGTGTCGAGGCCGGCGCGGTCGAGCAGCAACAACTTCACCAGCAGCTCCGACCGGGCGTCGCGGACGTGCGCGACCGGCTCGCCGAGCCAGGAGTCGAGCGCGGCCCTTCCCGCCGGTGTCAGGCCGATCAGGCGCCGTTCCGGTCCGTGGACCCCGGGAACAGAGCCGGTCTCCCGCACGTATCCGGAGGTCTGGAGCGAGGCGATCGCCCGGTAGACGAGCGGCCGCGGGATCGTCCAGATCCGCCCGATGACCCCGTCTGGAGCGAAGGCACGGCTGACCGCGAATCCGTGCGTCTCGCCCTCCGCCACCAGCCCGAGCACGGCCCACTCGCCGAGTGAAAGGTCGTTTGTGGAGGACACCACCACGACAGTACGCGAGACCGCGCCACGCTGGTCCACGGACACGCACCGCGGTCCGCGACCGCCGAGTCGGCGCCGCTTGCCACGTGCACCGGCACCCGAGGACGGACTACCGCTTCGCCACCATCACCGAGGTGGACTTGATCACCGCGACGACCTCGTCGCCGACATCGATCTGCAATGACTCGACCGAATCTCTCGTGATCGCCGCGACGACTTCCTCCCCGCCGGACAGGCGGATCCTCACGGTCGACATGACGGCACCCTGCTCCACCGCGACGACCGTTCCCGGCAGCTGGTTGCGGGCACTGATTCTCATGTCCGGACAGTACCGCCCTGGCGGCGATCCAGCTCCCCTCGTCATCGAAACGTGCACGTCAGGCGCCAGAATGGGCCTGATTCTTGCGCCAGGGTGCACGATGCCATCCCTTGCGGGCGCAATGGCCCGAACCTACGCTCCCTGGGCTGATCGCCTTCGAGCGACCACCGGAAGGAGCAGGCACGCGATGCAGAGTGCCTTGGAAATCGCCCGCCAAGCCGAGCTGAAGCCGATCGAGGAGATCGCGGCCCAGATGGGGATCCGTCGCCACCTGCTCGAGCATTACGGCGAATACGTCGCCAAGATCAAGCTCGACGCCATCGACGAGCTCGCCGACGGGCCCCGGGCCCGTTACATCGTCGTCTCGGCGGTCAGCCCGACGCCGTTCGGCGAGGGCAAGACGACGATGACGATCGGCCTCGGCCAGGCGATGCGCCTGCTGGGCAAGCGAGCCATCGTGACGATCCGGCAGGGATCGATGGGGCCGACGTTCGGCATCAAAGGCGCGGCCGCCGGCGGCGGCTACAGCCAGGCCGTGCCGTTCGAGACCCTCGTCCTCAACCTCACCGGGGACATGCACGCCGTGACCGCGGCACACAACATGCTCGCCGCGATCCTCGACAACCACATCTACCAGGGCAACGAACTCGGTATCGACGTCCACGACATCACCTGGCGACGCGTCCTCGACGTCGACGACCGCGCCCTCCGCAACGTCATCACCGGCCTCGGGAGCCGGGTCGACGGTGTCCCGCGCCAGACCGGGTTCGACATCACCGCCGCCTCGGAGGCGATGGCGGTCCTCGCCCTGTCGAGCTCCCTCGCTGACATGCGCAGCCGACTCGGTCGCATCGTCGTCGGCTACACGCGAGATGCCGAGCCGGTCACCGCTGAGCAGCTGCGGGGAGCCGGCGCGATGGCGGTCATCATGCGCGAGGCCCTGAAGCCAAACCTGCTACAGACCCTCGAGAACACCCCGGTGATGGTGCACGCCGGGCCCTTCGGCAACATCGCCCATGGCAGCTCGTCGATCGTCGCCGACCTCATCGGCATGCACTGCGGCGACTACCTGCTCACCGAGGCCGGTTTCGGGGCCGACATGGGGGCGGAGCGCTTCTTCAACATCAAGTGCCGGACCTCGGGACTGGAGCCCGATGCCGCGGTCGTCGTCGCGACCGTACGCGCGCTCAAGGTCCAGTCCGGGAAGCACCGCGTCGTCGCCGGGCGCCCGCTTCCCGAGGCGCTACTTGCCGAGAATGTCGACGACGTCCAGGCGGGAGCGGCGAATCTCGCCAAGCAGGTCGACAACATCCGCTGCCACGGCGTCACGCCGGTCGTCGCGATCAACGCGCTCCCGAGCGATTTCCCATCGGAGCACGAGGCTGTCCGCGAGATCGCGCAGTCGCTCGGGGTACGTGTCGCGCTCTGCCGGCCCTACACCGATGGCGGGAAGGGAGTCGTCGAGCTCGCCGAGGCGGTCGTCGAAGCCGCCGAGGAGCCGAGCAAGTTCCAGCTCCTCTACCCAGCTGAGATGCCGTTGAAGCAGAAGATCGAGACGATCGCCGCGAAGATCTACGGTGCCGACGGAGTCGACTACTCGCCGACCGCCGACCGTCAGCTCGCGCGCTACGAGAAGGACGGGTTGGGGAACCTGCCCATCTGCGTCGCCAAGACCCAGTACTCGCTGTCAGCGGATCCCACCCTCTACGGGGCGCCGACCGGCTGGCGCCTTCACGTGCGCGAGGTGCGGGCCTCGGTCGGCGCGGGGTTCATCTACCCGATCTGCGGCGACATGTCGACGATGCCCGGGCTCAGCTCGTCGCCCGCGGCCTACGAAATCGACATCGACGACAAAGGAGAGATCGTCGGTCTTTCCTGATCAATCGCGCGCTGGCCTGTTGGTCGCCGGTCAGCCTCGCTATCGTTCGACATCGGCGACGTGATGGATCGTGTCGTGGACCATGTAGCGGGAGATCGACCCGACGCTGAACGTCGCCCCGTCGCTCCGCCGGCCGGTGCGCTGCCATCGACCTCGGATAGCCCGTCCCATTACGACGCCACGGCTTGGGCCGCCGCGACGAGCTCTCCGACGACGACGACCGGATCCTGCTCGTCGTAACGACCGGAGACTGCCGAGTCGTCATTCCTGGTCCCAGCCCGGAAACAGCGGATCGTCCTTTTCCAACATGAGCCTCATGCGCGTCGAGAACCGCTGGTAGACGTCGCGCACGTGGCATGCATACTCAAGCTTGACCAGGTCGAATCGTCGGGACGGCCGGGGCGGATCACAGCCGCTCCGAGAGCTTCTCCCAAATCCGGGAGTTCTCCCTCACCATGTTGGCGACGTCCTCCGGGGGGCATTGGCTCGCGTCGAATCCGCACTCAGGACAGGTTCTCGTGAGGACCCAGCTCCAGCTCTTCGTCTCAGGGGTGATCATCCTCTAAGAATTCGAAAACCAGTCTCGGAAGTCGCGCCCGGGAGCTGGCGCGGGGACGGGCGATCGAACTCGCCTGCGAAAAAGGACGCAACTCGATCGGGAGCTGCTCGGGTTATCGAGTCGTGCGCGGCGGTGCCAACCAGCTCAACTCACCACCCGAGGCCTTCGGACAAGTCCGAGCCGCCTGTGGCCGTCATGAGCGCCATCTCCTCCCTCTGGATTACCTTGCAACGACTCGGCCATGTTGCGTCGGCGGACGCCCGTGCGGTGGAGTGACGGGCCACTCACGGGAAAGCAAGGAGAGTAAGTAGCCTGTTCGCCTCGTGCAGCTCATCGACACCCTCGTTCCGGTGGACTTTCGATCCACGATCAACGCGACGCTGCGTCGCTTCTATCTCTGCACGTTCTTCAGCTGTATCGGCACCGGGCTCACCCTCTCGCTCTTCGTGGTGTACCTGCACAACGTGCGGGGGTTTTCGGACGGTTTCGCGACGCTCTTGCTCGCGCTGTGCGCCTTCGCCGGACTCGCGACGAGCCCACTCTGGGGCACCACGATCGACCGATTCGGCCCGGTGCCCGTGGCGCTCTTCAGCTACGCGACCGGAGCGGGCGCGCTCGTGTTCTGGGCCTTCGCCCACACCCGGTCGACGGCCCTCGTCGCGGGTCTCGCGATCGCGGTCTTCAGCGGGGCCGGCTGGGGTCCGGCCAGCACGCTGCTCAGCCGACTCGTTCCCGAAGAGCACCGCCAGCGGGCCTTCGGCTTCAACTTCATGCTCGTGAACTTGGGCATCGGCTTCGGCGGGCTGATCTCGGCGTCGATCGTCGACTTGCACCACCCGTTCAGCTTCACCGTGCTCTATCTCCTCAACGCCGGAGTGACGGTTCTCACCGGCGTGCTCTTCTTCACGCTGCGTGCGCACGGCGGGCCGGTCAAGGTCCACCATGACGATCCCGAGAAGCTCGCCGAGGGGTGGCGCCACGTTCTCTCCGACCGACGCCTGGTGCAGATCGTGCTCGCCGGGCTCGTTCTCTTGATCGGCGGCTACGGGTCCCAGGAGGCGGGCTACAGCCTCTACGTCGTGAACAACCTGAAGCTCTCGGTGCACGTGATCGGCGTCATCTTCTTCTTCAACACCTCGACCATCGTGCTGGCGCAGCTCTGGGTGCTCAACCGCATCCAGGGGCGCAGCCGGACCCGCATGATGGCTCTCACGGGGGTGTCCTGGTTCATCTTCTGGGTGCTGCTCGACGTTGCGCTCAAGTTGCCCGCCGCCGTCACGATCATCTCGCTCTGCGTCGGGATGGTCATCTTCGCCCTCGGCGAGACGATTCTCTCGCCCACGAGCTCGGCGCTCGTGAACCAGATCGCGCCCGAGCACCTGCGCGGTCGCTACAACTCGGCCCTCAGTCTGACCTGGGGGCTCTCGAGCACGGTCGCTCCGGCCATCGCGGCGATCTACTTCGGAGACCACCTCGGCGGCTGGTGGCCGATCAGCATCGGACTCTTGGCGCTCGCCGGGTCGGCGATGATGCTGAACCTGCGCCGCACACTCAGCGCCAGCGAGGACGGCCGCGCCGCGGCCGGTGCCGCGGAGTAGCTACTCGTCGTCGACCCGCGCGCGCAACCGAGCACGCCCTCGAGCCCTTCGTTGCTCTCTCCTTACTCGTGGAACGCGCGGCGCCCGATACACAGCTGTCGGGCCACATCACCCAGGTTGCCGGGCAGATCCTCGGCGACACAATCACGCACCCACTGCGCGCACACGGGCGATACCGCCGAGAGGCTCATTGACACGAGAGTGCGAAGTCGCTTAACCGGCCGACCTCTCGCCAACTCGACCACGCGTCACGTTGGTTGCGCGCGGCACAGGTCCTTCTTGATCGCAGTCATCAGGGCGCGCGCTAGCCGACTGGTTTGATCGTGCTCGCGCCGTACGTGTACTCCTTCTCGAGGGCCTTCAGCGCTGCGCCCGAAAGCGTCTTGGTCTTGCCGTCTGCGGCCACATAGCTGACCTTGGTCACCGGGCCGACGCTGAACCACGCCTGCTTCGCGACCACGTACCCCGCGACCTTCGCGTTGGTCTCAGGCGACAGGTCCGTGAAGGTCGCGGGCTTCGGGCTGATCGTGCCCGTGAGGTGGTCCACCACATAGACGACGACCTTGGCGGCATGATCCGACGCGATGACGCCGTCGTACGCGTTCGGATGCCAGGGCGTGTCCGAGATCCCCCGGACGACCATCCAGGGCACGCCTTGTGACGCGCAGGTGAAGGCGAACCCGGTGCCTTCGTTCTCTTCGGCATCGGTCTGGTACACGAAGTCCTGTGCTTCGAGCCATGTCAACGGCTCGGTCCACACGGGCGCCTGCCCGATCACCCCGACGACGATTTTGTTCGCGATGACACCCTTCGCCTTCTGTCCGGTCGCGTCCGCGGCGGTCGTCGTGCCGAGTGACGGCGACTGCTCTGCGATCTCGACGAGCTGCCGGGTTGCAGCAAAGGCCGTGATGTAAACCCACTGCTTGTTCGGCGTGGAGGGACCGTTGCCGAAGGTCTTCGCGTCGGCCGGAGTTGGCAACGGGGTGTCGTACCCGGCAGTCTCGTCACCCGCGGTCGTCACACCGGGGCCGACGTGCATCTCGACCCCCTCGTAGGGGGTTTGGTAACCGCCGAGCTGGTAATGGAGGTTGGACTTGTCGACGACCATCCCACTCACGACGACATCGCCCACGTTGATGGGTGCGGCCTGGGCGCCCGCCGTCCCCGAGAACAACATCGCACGGGGATGGAAATGCGAGATGAGAAGGTAGGCGGCCAGCTCGGCCGACTCGTCGACCTCGCCGCCGAACGCGTCCACCACCGGACGGCCGTCGATCGTTCCGACGTAGAAGAGGTACCCGTCGACCGTCTCCGACCTGGTCACGTGCATGGCGGCAAGCACCGGCGCCTGTTCCGCCCCTTCGGCGCTGATGATCCCGATCGGCGCGAGGGCGTGGCCGACCGACGGATTCGTCCTTGTCGAAGCCGAGGCGATCGCACCGACGGTGAGGCCACCGGCGATGACGACCGCCATGAGCGCGGCCCGTCCAGCGAGACGGCGGCTCCTACAGCCAGGAATGGTTCGCTTGTCGTGGGGTCTGTTTCCAATGAAGAAAGTCATGGTTCTCCCGCTTTCGTCCGGAAAACTCGATCTGTGGGCGCTAGACCTCGCTCAATTTCGAAGCAGCGCTTTGCAGCGTGCGGCAACGGCGCTGCCACTCGTCGTCGCGTGCCGCGACCACGTCGTGTCGGAGCACGCGCGAACGCATGACGCGAGGCACTGTTTAGCCGCTGACGAGCAAGACGGGCGTCCCGGCAGCCGGGCGCTTTGTTCGCCGGACGATCGCGAAGAAGAACGCTACGTAGGACGCTTTTCCACCGAGTTAGAGCCAGGAGTTGCGCCCGTGCGAGAATGCTCCCACCAGCTCCTCAAGCCCGGACGATGCGGCCGTCCAGCGACTTTCGACGATGGCCCAGGTACGCCGTGACCAAGGATTGTGTCCCGAGGATCGGCGTGGGGTATCCCTTGTCCCGAGCCCCAGGGCAGCTCAGCCAAGATCGGCACCAGCTCGCGCGCCGCGATTAACGAGGCTGACTCCGGGATCACCGCTCTGAGCGATCGAGCGCGCGTCCGCCATAGCCGCTTGGCGACCGTCGGTGTCGGCATCATGCGGCGGGGCCCGACCCGGTGGCTCCGAGGTTCCTGATCTGCCGAACTCCCCGCGACGGGCCAAAATGGGCCCGATGACGATGCGGGACGCAAGTCCGGACGGTGCCGGTCGACCAACTCGGCCGAAGTCGCGCGGCGGCCCGCGTGTCGCGAATTGGACGCTCCGGCTCGGCCTTGGCGGCGCGCTGGTGGTGCTCATCGTCGTCGCGTCTGTCGTCTCCTCGATGCCAGCTCCGTCGGTCGCGACGTCGACGTCAACGACGTCGACGTCAACGACGACCCCGAACGGGGCCACAGGCTCGCAGACGACGATTCCGAGCGTGCCGGGCGCGTTCACGGACCGGGTCACCGTTCCGGCGCTTGGTAACGGGTGTGGGTTCGCGCTCGAGGAGTCCACACCGTCGACTTCTTCCACGAGCGCTTCATCGTCAGCGAGCACTGAAGCACGCCCAGTCGGTCACTGCACGGTGCTCGAGATCGGCGACTCGCTTGGCAGCGACCTTGGATGGGGCATCAGCCGTCATCTCGCCGCGACCTCGGGCCTCAACCTGGTGCAGATGGACAAGTCGTCGACGGGACTCGCGAACTCATGGTTCTACAACTGGCCGGTGGAGTTGAGCGCCTACTTACAGCAGTACCACCCACAGCTCCTGCTCGTGTTTCTCGGCGGCAATGACGAACAGGGCATGATGATCGACGGTTCCGCGGTGCCATTCGGCGAGCCGACGTGGGAGAAGGCCTACCTCGGCTACGTCCGTGAAATCGTTACGGAGGCCACCAACAGTGGCGCGTACGTGATGTGGATCGGCCTGCCGATCATGCAGCAGTCGAGCTACAGCCAGGGCATGACGATCCTGAACTCTCTCTTCGAAGAGGGTGTCACCTCAGAAGCGAATGCGACGTTCGTGCCCACGTGGGCGCTGTTTTCGAATCCCGAGGGTCAGTTCGAATCGCAAGCAGCGGTAAACGGGGTGGAGACGACGCTTCGTGAGTCCGACGGCATCCACCTCTCGTTCTCGGGGGAGGACGTCCTTGCGACGTACGTCATCCGAGAGATGGCCGCCGTGTACCACGTCGCGCTCACGGCGACCTCGCCTTCGGTCATCACGCACTGGGGCTGATCGTCGAGTCGACGCACCACCCCTCGGACGCGCTGACCTGGAGTATCTGAGTCTCACGTCAACTGGACGAAGTGCCCAACGATGATGCTCGCCGTCCACGTCGTCGCGACGCAGACGCACAGCAACAGAAACACTGCCACGCGATCACCGGCGAGCCGCCGCGACCGGCGGATCGGATTCTCGAGAAAGTGGTACGACAAGGCGGCCGTGACGAAGGTGCCGGCGAGTTCGAGGAGGCGCCACGGCCAGCTCGTCAGCGGGCTCGCAAGCTGTTCGGGAAGCACGAGCCAGACGTAGTGCGCCAGGTAGAGCGAGTACGAGATGTCTCCGATGTAGCCGAGCGGGCGCGTGGCGAGCAGCCGCGTGACGGGGTTTCGCACTCCCCCGATTCCGGCCCATACGAGCAACCCCGCGCCGGCGCACGGCAACCACGCGAGCGCTCCGGGATACACGCTCGTCGGGTTGAGCTCGACGAGCGCGGCGATGATGAGGGCGACCGCGACGACGACCGCGACGACGGCCGCGATCCGCTCGCTTCGTGCGGTTCGCGCTGGACGACGCACCGTCAGAGTGGCGATGAGACATCCGAAGCCAAGTTCCCAAAAGCGCGTCAAAGGCGTGTAGTACGCCGTCGCAGGTTGGCTCGCAGAGATCGCGACCGACCACCACGCGGACAGCGCGATCGCGACAGTTATGGTGGCTCCGAGAACGGCTACGCGTCGCGCCGGGGGCGCGAAACGCGCGACGAGAAACACGATCAAGGGGAAGAAGAGATAGAACTGCTCTTCAACGGCGAGCGACCAGAATTGCGTTATGAGCGATGGGAAGATCCCTGGGACGAAATAGTTGCTTCCCGTCTCGATGAGACGGAAGTTCGCCGTGAACAGCGATGCCCACCGCACGTCGCCAGGCAGGTTCGGATTGAAGCGTGTCCCGAGGACCGCCCACGCAACGAGAACGGTGCCGACGAGAGTGGCGGTCGCCGCCGGAACGATCCTCCGGACCCGGCGGGCGTAAAAGTCGCTGAGCCCGGTCCTGATGCCTTTGCCCGCCTCGCGCAACACAAGCTGCGTGATGACGTAACCGCTGATGACGAAGAAGATGTCGACGCCGATGAAGCCCCCGGAGAACCCCGGGATGCCGGCGTGGTCGGCAATGACGAGCAGGACGGCGACCGCCCGCAGCCCCTGGATGTCGCGGCGGAATGGTTGCTCGGCGGAGACGCCGAACGGCCCGCGTCCGGCGATCGAGGTCTCTCCGCGTTGTTTCGTCAGCATGTCGCGTCGCCTCTGATCGCCCAGGATTGGGCACCCGATGTCGTCACCGCCGTCTCATCGTTGCCGAAGACGTGCTTGGACTATCACGCTTCGTTCGTCGCCGGGTGGATCGGACCAGTCGGCTCCGAACCGGGCGGAGCGCCGGTTGTTCGCGAGAGGACGAACGACCCGGGGCGGGAAGCGGCTGTTGCCCACCGCACGTAGCGCGGTCGATTCCTGGGCCAGGTCCTCGACGACGACGGTTCTTGCCCCTGAAGATGTGGAGAAGGTTCTCACCACCCAGGGGACCAGGACTTTCGCGGACACTGGGGGATCTCGGGCCGGCGGGTCGCGACGAGGAGTCTCCACGCCTGTCGCGGTGGCTCCGCCGGGAACGGAGGTGAAGGCCACGCCAGCACTGGCGCGTGACGGCCGTGGTGTCCGAGGCGGAGCTTGAGCCCGCACAGGATTGCTCCCACCAGCCGCTCAAGCTCGCCGGAACCGTCCACGCCGAAGTACCGAATGACATACTGCCTGGTCACAGCCTTGACGCCGTCCATGCAGTATGCCTCGGAACGCCCCAAACCACGCCTTGTTCAGGTGATGTTTAGCAGGGCCCTCCCCGCAGACGTGGTCCGGCGCGGCCGGCCCGGGTGGGTCTCGATGCAGCGGCTCGAGGACGCGGCACGGAGCAGCCACTCGATACCGGCGCCCCGTTCAGCGTGGTCAGAGGTTGTCCCGTTCGTCGTGGAATTTGAGGTGGCGGTCCCCCGCCTGACGCCTGCCTTCTGGTAGGTGTTCGGGCGACCACCAAGTCACTCGGACAGCAAGGGGACCACCACCATGAAGA